>Ga0307517_10003914_pt1 | contig 23085 bp, 25 predicted proteins | sample 23_EM_MG_FD_194515 | JGI IMG/M metagenome (GOLD analysis project Ga0307517, IMG submission 194515) | Populus trichocarpa ectomycorrhiza microbial communities from riparian zone in the Pacific Northwest, United States - 23_EM | ecosystem: Host-associated > Plants > Roots > Unclassified | place...
GGTAGTCTCGCGTATGACTCGCGTAGAGGCTGTAGTGGATGGCCTTGTACATAGTGCTATGTAAAAGGTAGGTGTCTACCGCTCCAGAAAGTGGTTTCCAGATGGTGGCCAGGGTACGGCCAGGGTACAGGATGAGTATAAGTATTGTGTGTCATGCAAATGGGTTGGAAGGCGATTTGCACTGTGCAAATCCTTTATTAGCAGTGCTACCATGGAAATAGACAAAATTTGTAGTTTTGGCCACAGCAGCGTCCTACTATCAAGCCTACTGGCATGTAATGCCATTAGAGACTCAGGTTTCCCAATATTTTGTAAATGATTTGATCCACTCTTAAGATCTTAGCTCGGATATCGCCAATAGCTACCTTGGTCTTCCAAATGGCCTTGGCCTGAAAAATGGCTTACGGAGATTTCAAATATTCGGCCAATGCACTAATTTGGGTTGTTTTCATAGGCGCTTATACGAACTGCCATGAAATTGTAAGCAGCTCTATTTGTACGATTATACATGTAAATAAAAAGAACCTGAAAGAACCGTTACTTTTATTCCATCATTGAAGATGGCATGACAGGCGGCTGCTATTGTATGCAACGACCGCTCCGAGTTGGATATCCATCGGGACCTACGGTCTTGGTTAGAACAACGACTCGATAAATAGGTGCTGTAGTGAGTGTCAATGTGCAGAGTAGGCGGTACCATCTTACGGCTGGAGGTCTCGAGAAAATGGACTAAACGAAACGGCTTCGTACTGCTACTCTACTACTAGTTCCTAGCTAATTAGACTTGTATCCAGTCCCTTCTACAAAGTGCGCCGAAGGGAACCAAATCGGTGCGGCCTTTCTCCGGCCTGCTTATCGCCTATCCTTAAATCTGGTAATTACATCTATAAGTAGTGCTACCAAAGTCGTACATGGCCAGAAGAAAATTCAGCTTCTTATGAGATTAAATAAATTCTGCCCTCCTCCACCCACCCACTCAACAATGCGCGGAAAATACGACCTCCATCCAAGCCACTTCATCCTCTGCCAACTCCTGCTCCTCCTCGCCCTTATCCACGGATGCCACCCCACCGCACGACGGCACAACTGGATTTCCTTCATCTTCGTATCCACCTTATGCATTTACTCCTCCGAGTCCTTCTTCTGCACCTCAAGCAGCGCAACAGCCGACTACCCTTTCATCCAAGTCTTCATCAACCTCATCCTGACCTCCACCGACTACATCCTCCTCCGCCACAGCCACCACCAACCCGAGCTGCGCAAAATCGGCCAAAAAAGGTTCGTGGCAGAGATGTCGTTCACCGAACGCCTAGCATCGTTGTTCTCCGCCCAGCATCGGTTGGACACACAAGCCTACATCCCACATCCCCCCACGGCCTACGTCTTCTCGCGGCACCTTCATCCTTTCCCAAATGCTCTGGATCATACCGCGTTATATCCTATTCGACGCCGCTCTCATCGACATTCGGCAAAATCCATGTTACAGGACCAGCGGGCCCTCGTTGGGCGCTTTCGGACGGAGATGGCGCACGATGGAGTGGGTGTTCATCGTTTCGATATATTGTAGCATAAGTAATCTGTACGCGGCGTTGAGTATCGTGGCTATCGCTACGGGACTATACGAACCTACAGATTGGCCCCCCTTATTCGGATCACCACTCGATGCTTATACGGTTCGAAATTGCTGGGGGAACGTTCTTTCCCACATCCCGCTTTTTATATAATTCCACACTCCGCTTACAAAATAAAATTCAAAAATCCTAAAACCGAACAGCCGCGTATGGCACCGGCAAATGCTCCACAAAACACTCACCACGAACTCCAACTTCCTCGCCCGAGTCTTCCTCCCACCCCGCTCCCGCCCAACAACCTATTTCAAACTATACACCTCCTTCCTCATCTCCGGCCTCATCCACGCAACAGCTGGGGACTACGTCCTCTACCACACATTCTCCCAAGGCGGCGCTCTCCGCGTCTTCCTCCTCCAGCGGTGGGAATCACGTTCGGGGACGGGGTCATCGCTATCTTGGGATACGGCAAGAAATCAAGTAACGTCAACTTGGCCTCCAAGATGCTCGGCTACATCTGCGTATTCGCATGGTTCACATATTGCATGCCAATATGGTTAGACCCGCAGGTGCACGCTGGTACGGTGGATGGATTTCAGTCTTATCCGTGAGCTCAGTGCCAGATTTTCAAAATCGTGATGGAGATGTGATTTGGTGTCTTTTATGTACATATCTTTCACTACGACCCCCTTGGCTGCTTCAAGCTACCTTGGTATATAAATGATTCAGGCCATATACAGCACGTAGATAACCGCTGTCGTTATATCCATAACCCCCAGCCGTTTGCGAAAAAAATTGGATTGTGTTACAGTGGCACATACTACACTAGTATTTCAGGAATTGGAAGTTCGTGCGTATTTATGGAGATGTAGGAACGACCCTGAGGGGTGTGGAATTCTCTGTGACTGAGATCGCGAGTTCTCTTGCAATTTGCACGCGCTGGAATGAGGGCTCCGAGGGTGGTGTTACACAGATGAGCAAGTCATTTCTATCTGCAAATTTTAACGTCGATACATTAGACAGCAGAGGAGGACCTACCGCAACTTCGCTCTCACTGCTCCGAGCCCTTTCCATCGAAGCGGGAAAGATAGCGTTCAACTGCTTTCCCTGCCTTCTTGGTAATGTATGGAAAGAGTGATACCAGTGGGGAATACCGATATGACCACATCTTTGCCAATGTAATGAGCTCCCATGATCTGGTGGCCTTGTCGAGGAGATAGGGAAGATAGTTGACAGCAAGGACGAGCGCCCAAAAAGGCTCGAGCCTCTTGTCATATCCTATGCGTTTCTTCTGTCGCCATCTGAGCTTTTGAATGTCGGTTATTACACCTTTCGGTTTCCGCCACCTCCATAGCCAAGGCCTGCGTTTAGATTTGCTTGCCCAATGGTGTATTCCAGGAAAATGTGGCAGCCGACCATTGAGAATATATGAAAAACAACACTCGGTAACGGAGTTGTGTGTTTGATGGTCCACTGCGTGATGGTGCGAACGTTGGGGGTTTGAAAAAAAATCGAACAGCAGGGTTTCATCCTCAGGTGCAATAAACAAGAGAACGAATGAACGGAAGATCTTCTCCTGATTATCGTCATAGATGAAATGGAAGATAAGCCCGTGTTCAACCAGAGTGTCCGCAGTTACAGACAGCATCCAGTATGTGTTATTGGGATGATGAACAACAAGAGCACCACTCAAATGTAAGACCATAAAGATGCCAGTCGCAAATGATTGACATAAATTTAGGGTGGAAACGAGGACCTCGTCAATTTCAGAAAGATATCGGGTAGAAATGAGATCTGAGCATTCGATGTCCTTCATAAAACCAGCAATTAAAACCGGCTCAAAACATCCTCAGTTCAAAGGATACATACCAGCGACAGGATAGATTTTGCGAAACCCATGAAAGACAGAGCAACCGCCGCCAAACTGGCTCCATATCGATGTGAATACCACTTCTTACTCTCTTCACCCTTTACTCTTTGTTGACCAAAAAGCAACCCGCAGAACGCAAACCAAGTCCAAAAGGCCGTCGCACTCCTCGTACCAGGACTGACCCGACCTGCTCTCCTTGCCCCCACCACCCGCCACTGCCACCGCCAACCCCAATTTACCGATTTAGATACTTCTTCTCGCACCCTTATCAGTATCGTCATCGTCAGGAGCATCGCAGGGTCTGGCAGAGAAGATCCCTTTCATCGCGACCACCTTGAGTCATGCATATCCAGCACGGGCACCTGGCGACCAAACGCGGATGCATAATGTGCTCAGCACGTTCTTCACTGGGCCGGTCAGCGGGGAGAAGAAGAAGAGACGGTTGACATAGAGGGTGCTATGTGTTCTTTTTTGTCGAGCTTTTCCTTTTCCTTTTTCTTTTTCTTTTGCAAGTTTTCGGTCCATTTCAATAACTCACACGAAAACTTTATTAGCAGAGACCAACGAGACGGACCCGACGCAGTATGTGTTGACTCTGGAACACATGATCGAGGATGATTATCCGATACCGTCGTCCTACATGGCCGATGTGTTCGAGAAAACCTGCGGGGTGGGCGGAGACGCCGCAGCCGGCGGAGGATGAGGCGAAGTGGAATCAGAAGATATATGTTATTGATTGTGAGATGGTGCGTAATCATTTCTCGTCACCGAGTTCAAACTGACGTATTTGTTGGATTGATTGAAGTATATCACTGAGGATGGCAAGGAGTTGACACAGGTGTGTGTGATTGATTTCACGTCTGGCATCGTCGTATGCTACCAACTCGTGAAACCGACGAAACCTATCCTTGATTACCCCACAAGGTTTGTCTTCCATTAATCCGGGGAATGCCAACGCTGAACAACCCACCAGGCATCACAGCAGAAGCGCTCGCACCTACAACCACCACACTTGCCCAAGTCCAAGTCCAACTCATGCGGCTCCTCTCTCCACCCGCGTCACCCGCATCAAACCCATTCATAACCACCTCATCCGTCGCAGCCAAATTCGCAAAATCCAAATCCCCAACGTCACCAACACCTACCACCCCGACGACCCCCGCCACCCGAATCCTCCTCGGCCACCACCCCGAATCCGACCTCAAAGCTCTCAAACCCGCCCACCCGCGGTACATCGACACCTCCCTGCTCTACCGCCACCCGCGCGGGCGGCCTTTGAAACCCGGTCTTGCGTAGCTCACCAAGAAGTGGTAGTGGGCGGGAGATCCATCATCATCTACCCCAAAGGTAAGGCCTGAGCCTCCACAGCATCTACCGGATCGACTACGTCGCGTGGCATCCCTATTTACATTCCTATCGATCCAATAGCAACTTCGGTGGAGAACGAAGTGGAATTGTCGCATACATTTGCCTTCGCTCAGCAGTGATCGCGCGACCAGTTTGGATGTTGATATCGATGCGCCCTCGTCGCCCTCCCGCCTTCGCCCCCCGCCGCTGTCCGCTGTGAGCGTCTCGGTGTCACCGCTTTTGTTTGCGAGGGATTCGTCGCCATTATCTAAGGTTCCCGACGATGAAGATGCGGTTATGGATGTTCCTCCGCTACCGCACCTCTTCTCGATGAGCGTGAAACTTTGGACGCTCTGTCGTTCCCATCTTCGACTTCTCAAAATAATGACGAATCCTGATCACCCCTAACTCTTCCGCTTTGACCACTCCGCCTCCATCCTCCATTGTTGTCGAGCAGGCTGTTAACGTCGACCACAAGGTCTCTCTGTCCTCGTTGAATAAGCTCAAAACGTGAGTTCACCCTGTCGTGCGGAAGAAATCAGCGACATCGCGGGATAGGAACGTTGTAGACAGGCATGCGCCCGAGATGGCTAGTACCTCTACTACTACAGTTCCTGATGCCAAGGCGAGACCAGTCAAGGAGAAGCGGCAAAAGGATGCGGAGAGGCGTGAAAGAGAAGGAACGAAGAGGGGAAGGACCGGTCACCAAGAAGCGGAGGTGGATGACAAGGAGGAGCAGGAGCCAAAAAAGCAAAAAGAGAGTGGAAATAGTGGTGGAAAATGTGGATTCGAATTCGACGTATGCGGGTCTTAAGAAGGAGACAATGGAGAGGGGTCATGGAGATGGTCATGTCAGTGCCAGTGCCAAGACGGCGAATCGAGCGGATAACAGCCGTTACCCACCAAAAGCGAAATCGATCCGACGTTCCTCGTCTACCATCTACTCCTCCGAGGAAGAAGACGACGTCAACCACACCGCTTTGACCCCCGACGACCTCCTCTAGATCCGGAAACGGCTGCGCTGCACTCCCAGATATGCGGGCTGCTGATTGAGACGATGGCGATGTCCCGCGCTTCGTCGTTGCCCGTGTCATCGCTATTCAAGCTGGTGATGCAGGATCAGCCGTCGTTGAAGACGCAGAGAAGCGAGCAGGAGTGGGTGGGGATATCTTATCGAGTGTTGCAAGTTATTCACTTTCTGCCGCAAACTCTAATTCTTTTGGGAACACACAGCCACAAGTAGGTTCGGTTCAAGCCGCCTTCTCCGGACCGATTGTTTGGCTGCGCACAACAGTCCTGCTTTTGGTAAGAGATTTGAGCTCCGCAGGACCTTCGGAGAAGGGGCTTGTGACAGACTCACGATAATCGATAGGACGTTTGAAACGTTCTCCCCATCCATCCTCTCACTCCATGATCTTTACACTTCGGAATAAAATTTATTCGATGTCAATTTGTATGTTTATAATTTTTGAATTACTTTTTCTTGCTCTCTGTATGGTTTTTTATGGGCTAACTTTTTTCCTTCCTAGTTTGTTGATCAGAAATTTCGTATGGCCTCCATCGTCCATTGAACAAACTGATATTCCTACTTTGTGAGTATCAGTCTTTTCATATGCATCTCATAGGTCAGCAACTAAAATTTCATGGCTCCAGGTGTTCATTTGATTGTTCAAGATGCCATCTTCGAGGGGCTCTTTTTCACGAATCACGTCCTGAGGCACGAACCCCTTCGCCTCGGTTGGGTGGCCCGCTACTTCCAAATCACCCTAATTTACCTCGCACGGACCCTCAAACACCTCAGTGGTGTAAACCGACTGCGTCTGTGCATCTCCAAGGCATCAAGACATCAATGCCTAATAACCTTTCTCTGTCCTCGATCACGCAATGTCTCGTCTCGAGACTAACCTTGCAATACACACCGGACGACTGGCAAGTTCATCTCATACACCGAATCCTTCAAGGTTACAACAGCATCTTCTGCGCTGGCACGGGGTATGGCAAAAGCCTTATTTTCGAGGGTTTGGCTGTTTTAGGTGGGAAGGGAAAGCTGGCGATAGTTATAAGCCCCCTAAAGGCCTTGGAACGCGACCAGGTATGTCTCAACATTTCATGGAGTAGAATTTGAACTGACCACTCACCAGGCTGAGCAAGCACAGGCAAAGGGCATAGATGCTCTCGTCATCAATGAAGATACGACGAAGACCGCCGATCTCTGGAAGCATGCACGTACCGGTGCAGCCATGATTTACATGTTGCCAGAAATGGCTCTCTCCCCTTTCATCATCGAGATTTGGATCATCATCCAGTCTGACCCTTCTTCCTCTTATGTAGGTGCCATTCCTTTCCTTGCAGCTCATTGACGCCACTTATTTGGTGATGCGGAGAATTCCTCCAAAACTGCCCAGGTGAAAGGTGCCGACGCTTGATACTTTTCAACGATTGTCTGCGGTTGTAGCAAATTCCGAATTGATGCAATTGTAAGATCTTTCATTTTAACTTGTAAAACTGGATCTTCAATAATGTTATTGCTTTCTTGCAGCGCTATCTCACAGGCAGTCGGCCTGATCATCTTGTAAATATGTGGTTTTGACTTTGGGAAGTTGTCAAGCCACATGTGCCAGATTACACCGGGTGGGAAGCGGGTGGCTTCGTCCTTGGCACTCTCCGTGTAGCCCATGAAACGGCCTGCCCGGGCTTTGACCTTTTTGATTTTAGATGAGAATGCGAATGTAAGAAATTGCGCAAGGCTAATTTCGAGGAAGACCAAGAGTGAAAATATAAGGTGCAGCTTCTTTTCGAAGTTATTCTTTCGGAATTCGGGCCCAAGTTTCGCCTCCCAGTAGCCATTACTGTAGAGTAATAAATCGGTAGCGTTTAAAATGTAAATTTGTGCTGTCTCAGAGCTGTTCTTTTTGTGCTGTCTCATACTGTGACACTATGTGACGTCAAAGCACTTTTCCTCAATTCTTATTGCAAAGAACAAATCCGACAGATTTCCAAGATTTTAACGTCGTATACAGGCTAAATAGGTGCTTTGTCTCACCCCAGACCACTTTTTTCTTTCATATTTGGCCTATGATACATTGGATTTTGGTTGAGAATCTCCAGAAGTGTGACGGCAACTGTGGGCTGGCTACAAACCGAGGGAATCACCTCGTCAACCTCAAATTTGGTCCTTCGATTTAATGGCTTCCTAGCTACCAGGAAATGTAATTTTATTTCAAGTGCGATTTTTTTTGAGTGAGGAAGGTCGTGTTGAACGTCCCCTTTGTTTTTGTGAGTTTGTCCCAAGCCCCTTCTGCGAAGGTGTCCGCTAACCGGACCGGAGCAAGGGCTTGCTCCGAACCTAAGCCACAAGAGGCGTTCGATCCGCCGATCTTGGACGTAGGGTTCCCACGGGTGGGGGGTATTCCTCAAAGCAGGTGACGGCTTCCTGTCGGCGAACAATGTGGCATGCACCCGGCGTAGTTCATCAACACACCAAACCTTCGTCAACTGAGGTAGTTCCTCCTGACCTCTTATCACTTTCGACCTGTCGCTCCAGCTCGACGCGTCCTCCGCTCCCCCAATAACCTCAACATGGCCAACTGGTACTGTATATACTGTATCATCGCATTCTCTCTCTCTCTTCCTCATGTCAATATCTCTTTGTCAAATAATTCAACGAAGGAGAACGTCAAACCAAGCTCACTTCAAGCCCTTTGCGAACAATGTTACGAACATATTAATACAGGAAAATCATCCAAATCTAATACTCCACCGGCCTGCTGATCACATCAGCTCCGCCGAGTGTGCCGAATGTGAGAAAATGATGAGTTGGCCAGGCACATGTTTGGATCTGACGTCCAGGATCGCTGGATCTGACGCCTCTCGCACAGCCACCCGGAAACCCGCCTTCGTTGATTATTTGGCTCCGCCGGCGCAGCCTAATCTAGATTGTATCGACTACGCGTCATCGCCCTAGGCGTTGAAGCAATCTGCGCTTGTTGTTATGAAAAACTATGTAATATTTTGAGTTAATTGACCAACTTGGGGTTTGAGAACATTGAACATGATTTGAGGACTAAGCTACCCTGTCCCGGTGTATAAGTAGGGCAAATCCTAATAGATTTTCCTCAGGTTGAAAGATCAGCGAGGTGTCAAAACTCGATAAGAGTCACAGAACCACTAATGATCATATAAATCTATTAAATACAAATCAAGAGTCATACAAAACAAGCTGGCAGCGACGACAATTATTGATAGAAATATGTTTTCTCGCGGTAGTATGAGCGAGTCGCAGCCGGATTAGGATTAGACAGTATAATAGGTGGAGGTAGCTGAGATGCAACGAGTAAAAGGGGCATGCTAGGACATTCCTGTGGGGCTGAAAGCTGAAGTACAACCTTTGCTGAGCGTGCTAGCGGGGGTAAAAGCGCGGGACTTCAAGGTACAAATGTTCCGCGTCAGTGAACAGTACTATAATCATAATTTGGATTTGGAAAAGACTTACCCATCTGCACTAACCGAACCTCCAACATAGGAATCCGAAGAAAAGTCCAGGGTGACCGATTCCATCAAGATTCCATGTGCATGTAGCCTCCAGAGAGAATTCCTGGCTCAAGGGGGACCGGATGAGTGAGCTGAAAGTTTCCCAGAGACATCTAGACAGCACAAACCAGAGTTTATACATGGCGAGGTAGGATAGGACATGGCCAACAACCTACTCGAGTACATGTGAAGATTGCCTGGAGACACTGAGGTCCAGGGGCCAACAGGTGAATTAAGCGAGTATATGGTTCATAGAATTAATAAATAGAGGTGCTCAGTGAGCCAGCAAGAGCGGGGATATAATGCGAGCTCCGAGTTGAATTAGCAAGCGCGGTGAAAGAAGGGCGTTGCAATTCGGGCAACGCGACTTGTCATATGACAATGTTGGTCAGCGAGCTCGTTTTGGTTTTGGTGGGCGGGCATCCCAACACTTTATTTTTAACTGGTGGCTGTACGTTCCCAAAAGAGTTAAAAGTTTGCGGCGGAATCTCAAAAGTGAGTGTTGCATGCGGGTGAGGTTAGGCAGGGGAGCGGCGTGTTTTGCGAGGGTTGAGGGTACTGGGAAGGGCAAGGGAAGGGTGCTTTGTTTTTGGTTCTTGCGTTGTTGTATGTATTGGCTAACGGTTTTACTCGCAGCACAATGCAAACCGCCCTTTGGAAGCTCAGTGGTTCTATGTGCCTGAGCTTGATGAGGATCAAGAGCGGGCGAAGTTTATCAAGGCGATAATGCCCCGGCTTGCGAAGAGGAGTGAGATGAAGAAGTATAAGCAGTATTACTGGCGGCCTTTGGATAAGATTTCGAGGTGGGATCTGGAGGATTTTGTGATTTGATTGATTTGAGTTTTATTTGGTGGGCATTGCCGTATATTTATCCTTTTGTTTTTTCTTTGTTTTCTATCGCTGAATTATTGAAGAGTGTTTTCGTACTTCAGCCCGCATTTTTACGAATCTTCCTCTTTTTTCACATCCTCCACTCATCTTTCTCGGCGTTCATGATCACTCTACTTTGTTCGATTCAATTCGATTCGATTTCTCCTCATGACTAACTGCTTTCTTCACGGACAACTTTGTTCTCTCCGATATCAATTTTCTGAATTCGTGACTTTGTTCATTTGTAGCATCACATTCAATTTGCTTCCCCGTAACTGAAGCCCGCGGCATATGGAAAGGGCTACCCTGTGGACATGGGTCTCGATTTGATTTTTTGGTTCGAGAGCAGTGTGCAGCACCCAGCCCATCCAGGGTAAAAAGGGGAGATCTGCATTTTGAGAACCACAGCCTGCTGTACAGGGAATAAGATACTTAGCTGCGAACCTGTGGATTTTCTCAACCCCTACATACATAAATGAAAAGGTGGTGGTGCGCCTGTTGAATTACCGGATATGGTAAGAGTAGCCCCTTGGCCATGGATCTCGATTTGATTCCGCATTGGTGCCTTGGAAGTTGGTGGACAGGGTGATCAGATCTCGATTGGTCCGGCGTGGCTAGCCACGCCAGTCTCCACCGTTCTGTTCTCTTATATAAATCAATGTCCAACTCTCGCATTCCTCCCCCTCACATACTCTTGGCCCTCCGTTACTCTTGAAATCCACTTCGTTGAATTGTTCCTCCAGCCTCCTCGTCTTATGCTATCCAGCAGCCTCACTGCATTACGTGACTGCACCCAAGCCTTGGATGCAGTCTTGCATCCAGTGGCGCATCCATACGAGAGGTAAGTTCTATACAACGTTAACGCTTGATAATAGAATCACTTATTAATTTTAATTGTCATGCAGCCTTTCTCGGCTGAGTGCATTGCGCTTGTTGCTTGCGCCGGTTCCTTCCAGCGAATATGACATCGAGAGAGCGATGTGGACCCCTCCCCAAGGATCACGCAACGAGCATGAACTTATGCCCAATGAGGTGGGTGTGCGATATATTTGTCGGTATGATGACCCAGTGCTGATTAACAATCAACTTCCTATGCTTCAGATCACAATTTTTTCACTCGATAGACACTCCCCGGCCGCTATGCCAACAGCGACAGCGTCGACAAGTCACATCTCAGACGGTGAGCCATACAGAACTATTACTTAGTCATTAATATTAACATTACAGCAAAGATATGAACCCACCCTCCCAGTTCAACAATCCTGTGAACTGCTCTAGCGTGTCCGATGGGCCGGTTCGTGGAGAAGGGATGACTGGTTCCCGATCAAACGAAGAACCGACCACCACCACTACCGTACCCTGGCATAGCGCCTTGTCATATTTTACCTTGTATGGTGAACTTTCCGTTGCATGTACACCAGAACAATTTGCGTTGGTGCGCACAAGGTTACAGCAAGAATGGTCATTCGACGGAGGTTTCGTAAGTCGATTTACAACTGTGCCTCTTGACTCCCAGCTCATTCATTACTCAACGTATAGCTTGTGGGTATTGCTGCGTAAGTTTTTTACTAGGCGTTAGCCATTCGAGATGCTAACAACAACGGCTAGTGTTAATGCAGCGATATTGGCAATAACTACCGATTCCATCTTCAAGATCGACTCCTATGCGTATACCGCGGTTGCCACTAGCAGCTCCGCATGTGGCCTTGGGATTGCCTGCGACGTATGGTTCCTGGTCCGTTATAATTGGGTAGACTTGGAGACTTTCATTGTGTGTACACTCCCGACCTCTACCTCCTCACACGCTGATATAGTTGTTCATAGTATCGTTCTCGTGACATATATGGGTCATACATCTCCTTCTCCTTGTCATCGCGCATGCCCACTTTCTGCATGTTAGTATCTTCCATATCGCTCATGACCTTCCTCGGGCTCGTCGCATTCGACGCGTCGCCTGTAGGTGTTTTCTTGATTGGGATACTAGTGGCCCTGGCGATGACCATTCAGTTTATCGTATACGGGACGCATCAGTTTTCCATGTTTTCTCTGCATGTCTGGGGAGCAGGAGCTAATTCAATGGTCAACGCCGTTACACGCTTCCGAGGTTTCTCGCGTGAAGGATAAGTTTTTGGAATGCAATCTTCGTTTTCCTCCTTTCTGAATTTATTGTCAATATACCTTCAGGGAGAATTAGCTCTCCCTTTCTCATCCTTCAGGTGCTTGATGCTCCCGCCCTATTCCACAGCTCCTCGATTGTATTCAATGCTACCCTGTCCTAGTGACACCTTACCTATCAGTCTTTCGACTTTCCCCCTCTTCCAGGAAAACATTCAGAGTTTGATTTTCAACTATTGTATGTACTACTTTAGTTCATGAATGCAGAATATTTATGACACGGACCGATAATTTTGGAATACTGCCTGCAAAATCTAGGCACAAAGGTGCCACGAAGTTTGGTCTGAGCAACGATGACTCTAAGTCTTAGTACAATCCGATAAGGTGCTATCAAAGTCAACTTTCTTACCAGATTACAGGGTCTTCCACCACGGGGCATCCTCGTCTTCCCCTACCACACCACTTTGCCTGCAAATAACACTCAAGGTGCTGTCTCCAGAACAGCGAAAATTACAAAAAATGGAGCGCGAGATATGCCGTTGCAACCATACTTCCGTGCCCTCTCAACCGAATGTAAAGAACGCCCCTATTCGCCTTGCCCAACAGCGGCAAGGTCGACGCCGCTCTATCAAAAAATCCCGAGGACCCAAATGAAATAATTTTTAACGCATCCGTAGTCGTTCTATATACCATCACTGAATTCCGCAATTTCCCCCTCGACGTTACCTCCGTTGGAACGCCCTACCAAGATGCGCCAAAACACATTAGCCCTAAATCCCCTCTACGGTTGGAGCCGAATCACCAAGAATACAAAATACTGCGTCCTATGAATATTAAGTATTTCGACTCGGAGGCGGTGCAACAGTCCCAGGACCTTTCCGTTTTTAGCAGGTACAGCCTCATGCCCTTTAACAACCTCGACGTCGACATCTATTCCTTCAGACCGTCATCGCCTTTGGGCACGACTTAGAACTTTGGCCCTTTCCCGCCCTAGTGTATTCCAGAAAGATGTTTCACAACAGTCTTATTACAGGTGGAAGCTTCACTCATGTCCACGGCGGACGCGGAGGTATGTCCATAATGCACTTGAACGGCTTGACTTCATGATGACTGAAGCTTGCTACCTCAAACCCAGGCATAGATTTTCTGAAGGAAGAGGCAGTTCCTGGTGCATTTCATAATTCCCTAGAGCGCAGCGATCCACCGAAATGTCACAAACACACCCGGGAAGCCATCTTGAACAAGATCATGGACTGGGTCAGGAAGAAGATCGACAAGGATACTTTCATTATGTGGCTCTACGGTGCCGCTGGTGCGGGGAAGACCGCCATCGCACAAACTATCGCAGAGCTCTGTGAGGAACATAACTTGCTCCTCGCAAGCTTCTTCTTCTTCCGCGCCGACTCCTTGCGTAGCAATTCCAAGCAGCTCGTTGCTACCATCGCCTACCAGATTGCCGTTGTCATCCCAGGTGTTCGACCATTTATGGAAGCTGCGATCGACAACGACCCTCATCTTCTTTCTCGAACACTTATAACACAGTTCACGGTGCTTATCGTCGATCCATTGGAGCACCTTTTCGAGACCTCTGTCGGAGAACACATGGACCTACCATATTTAATCATCATCGACGGCCTTGACGAATGCATGGATGGAACACAGGTTCAGATTCTCGACATGATATTCGCCATTGGTAAACGTTCCAAATTCCCATTCACCTTCCTCGTCGCCAGTCGTCCCGAGCTAGAAATATCTGCCGCCATGGGCGAAGGTAGAATCCGAGAGGGCCTCGCTCGCCTCCCTTTGTACGCTGATATCACATCACGCGATGATATCAGACGCTTCTTGCAGGATAAATTTGACGAGATCCGACTCACACATCCCATACGATCCGACCTGCCTTCGTCTTGGGCATCGAGTGAAAACATTAACACCCTTGTGTACAAGTCTTCTGGGCAATTTATTTACGCATCTACCGTTGTCAAATTTGTCTCTTCACGCCGACATAGGCCCGACCACCGCCTGGAAATCATTCTTGATCTCAGGCCCAAGGGTAAAGGCCTCCCGTTTTCCGAGCTAGATGCGCTGTACAGATATGTTCTCTTCTCTGTGGAGGACACTACCACAACCGTTGATATTATTGCGACCGCTCTAACGCTTAGGTACGGAGCGCACAAAGCTGCTTTGACTGGCATTCTCGATATCTCGCCCAACGACATCAAGCTCCATCTAATCGATCTTGGGTCCCTCGTTGAATACGGGGAAGATAATTACTTGAATATTCTGCATGCTAGTCTTGGGGATTTTTTGTTTGACGAGTCCCGGTCTCAAGAACTATATATTGATCGTAGGTCAATTCACACCAAGATCGCGCAAGCGTTCCTGCGTCAGTATCTGAAACCTGATGGTGCTAAGTGGTTTATCTGTTGCCATAACTCCGTATCATACTAAAACCTACTAATAGGCATCTATTGGATTCATCTATATGAACAGTTGCAATACCACTGTTCTAAAGCAGAATTGACCCCTGATCTCATAACCAATATCCGCCATTTCCCAGTGAGACAGGCTTTGTCACAGAGTCCGTGGGACAAATTTGCGCTACCTTAGCAGGACCTTGACACGACTTGTATGACCAACGTAAAATTTCCCTTTTTACTGAGGCTCACTGGTCAAGTCTCCAACAATGAAACGGGGACCCAGTGCAGAAGTCGTATTTGGCACGACCCAACCAGTGAAAAAAGCGAAAATCGACGACGACAACGGTAAATGGCATTCAGGGAACCACAGTAAACCAGGAAGGATGGACAAAAGTGGAGAGGCGGAAGAAGAAGAAAGAGGTCAAGGTGGATTGGAAACGGGATGTGCGTTTCGCTTTTTTCATTTTCGTGATCCATCACAACCAGGGCCCTGTTCATTATGCATCATGTCGCTAACCACCACCACCACCCATGCACAGACTACGAATCCGCGGTTTATGTATTCGAATCATGAGATTGTGAAACGAAGCAATGCTATTTCCATTGATGCAAGTTCCTACGAATTTTTTTGTTGATTTTGTCTTGTATGTTAGGATCTCCGAGACCTTATTTTTTCCACCTCATTGCAGACGCCACACCCTCGTCATACTAAGTCAAACTGGAAGTCGCGAGTGCCGTAAATTCAACAATAACACCGTCAAATCATCAGATCTAGTCAGCAAATAGTCATGCAAAATTTAGAACAAAATTCATACAGTAGTCGAGCAATAGTCAGCCCAAGGTCAACCTCGTAAGAAGGCAATTATTCTTTCCGAAATACCCGAAGTTGAAACTTTCTGTGGGATATCCTTAAGCATTCAGCACATTCTCACGCCTTTTGCTTCCTTTCGTACTATCACCACAATGCTAATCCAGCACCGCCATTGTTGCGCCATGGTAGTGTTAACTCCACTTCACCTTCCTTCATGCACCATCTCTCCCTCACCAAGAAAATTTATTTAAGAAGGTGATTTTAAGGGGCCTGGGGCAGAAATTACGCGGGGGGGCTCAATGGGAAGCTCACAAGGTGCGTCCACATCGCATTTCTTTTCCTTTGCCACTGCCATTGACAAGGGAATGACCAGCATCAACCAACCGCGATGTCTCAATCCCGGTATCAACGTCTTCAAACCAACCGTGATGTCTTGGTCACAGCCAAGTCGCAGCGCCAACATCGCAAACCCCAACTGCGACCTCTCGAAACCACCACCAACATTTCGAACTCAACCCCGACGTCTCGAACCCAGTGCCAACGTCTCAAAACCAACCAGCGGGGGCAACATGGTGGACCCAGTACCACCATGCCCTCGACCGCGTCCACGACCAAAGCCAATTGCCAAGAACCCCAACGGAAATGCAGGGCCATCGTCATTGACACCTAAACCGACGTCGAGCTTGGAAGCTGGTACACGACGCCCGAACACGATCGAGGACGAGGATGAATATTTTATGAAGAACAGGAACCACTCATCCAAGACGTGGCAGAAGCCTGAGCAGATAACAAAAGGTGCGTAGAAAATTCTCTTTTTTTTCATAAATATATGCGGCTTCAATGGTATGCTTTTTAGAAGCCACAAAACCTAAACATAACAAACACTACGACTCGAGTGAGAGCGAGAGCGGTTCGTCGCCCCGGAGTCAGAACAAGAACAAGCGGGCGAAGCATGACTCGGACTCGGAAATTGAGATCACAGGAGAGAGCCGTACACCCAACGGGAAGCATAAACGGCCCAACTGGAGTCGTTTGCGATCTATCACACCACCCCCTGTAGTCTCACAAGCCCAGATCCAAAATGCGAAGAACGTCGTTCGGTGAGTTTTTCTTTCTTCATAACAATGGAATCCTGTCCTCACCATTTCCAAGACAAACCCTCCCAGGAGCCATCCGACAACCGTCCCCAAGTACCCACTTCGATCCGGACGAATCCACTGACACTATCTGACTATCATCTTTGCCCCAGAGGCGAGATCTCGAAAGCAACCAATAGGGACATGTTGAACTCAGCGCCAACATCTTGAAGCCCACCTCCTTGAACCCAACGCCAACTTGTCCGAACTCGAATCCAATGTCAATACGTCGAACACGGGGATATGAACTCGGTTGGCAATTCTCGTCCAACGCCAATGCCTGGAACCCAACGCCAATATCTTGAACCCAATGCCAACATGTCGACCTTGTCTGCCTCCCTTCTTGGGAATCTCGGCCTCAAGGAATATATCTGTAAGTATTCTATCATTATATTTTTTTGATTTTTACTGACACATTCACTTTTTCAGGCTATGTACAAGGCAAATGAAAATCCGATACCTCATACACACCCCTTACTAGTTGCAAAATGCCACTACAGCCTACAGCTTCCAGTAGTAGTCTTCCTTCCATTACCGTTATTATAAAATTTTGTGTCGTCAGTAGGGCCTGGAGCTGTATATACCAATTTATTCAATTTTATTGTCTCCTATTGCCTGGACTTTTGCTTGACTGAGGACGATGATTGCTAGACTTGTGCTGGACTACTGTTTGACTAATGTGTGATCAATGCGTGCTGTTTTCGACTGTGTGAGAACCCTGTATTCCAGACCCTAGAATTTTGCTCGACTTCTGCTGGTAAAAGTCATACTAAAGTCATACCAAAGTCATGCAATAGTCAAAAGACTAAGTCATGCAGGAGTCGACCGATTTGCACTTGACTCCTGCATGACTTTGAATGACCTCTGCTTGACTAGTGTAAAATTTCCGTTTTTACTGAGAGTGAGCACGGAAATAAAATGAGGAGGTAGGATGATAAGTAAAAGGAATGGGCATCAATGCGATATGCAAATTGCACCCTTGGGCCTTGGCATATTTTTGTCAGGACGAAGAAGAGAGGTGTGTGGCCGGGCTAAATTTTCACTAAATCCCTCGATTTTTTTTTTTGTATAGCATCAAATATATTTATCCAATTTGTTTATTGTACAGCGAGAGGTTTGCGGTTGATAACTACATACTTAGGAAAATGAGAATTTATGGAATGGCACTATTTTACAGTCACGTGACCTTCTTATAAAAACAAATTACGTGACTTCGTGAAACGAAAATCTGAATCAATTTTGCCATGACTTTGCCATCACTCCCATCCGTGGTGGTCACCCTCGATGAACTAGCTCGTGCACTCGATAAAATGGGCCTAACAGAAGCAGTCTCAGCGGCATCAATATACGACACAATTCTGCAACTCAGGTCCAAAACTGCGCCGTCCCCACCACAGCCTCCTCAAACCACCCCAGATCCCCCTCAGGTTCAGTGTAAGTCAAATTATTACATTTTTCATGTTAAGGAAATATGTAACCAAATATTCAGGTGGACAGGACAGCCAGAAAGACCAAGGCTTCGCTGACCAACCAAGGCATACTAACACGGGTGGACCATCGCTCGACTTTTACGACCCAGTTCATGCAGAGAAACGCCGTATAATACGAGAAAGTGTAAAGGCACAGTACCCCAATGGGCCCCCACCACTCATCAGTTTGTATGGTGACAAGTGGTCTGGGGGCGGCACAGATGTTCGAGGCAATCATGAAATTTCTGAGTGACGATGATATGATTCTGTTTATCTTGTTTTATCGTAACTTCATCAAGTCTACCCACGTTTGTCCACCCATCGTCGACCTCTTCTCCCAGATTATGGAGTGCACTATCAACTCAGGACGACTGGCGACGAGGAAGCTGAATGGGAATTTGGAACATTCATCAATGGCGAAGATCATTCCCAGAATCTGAACCTGTGTTCCATCCATGCATTCGTCAAGGCCATCGATGATGATTAATATGGTAGATTCGTGTATTCTCTATCACAGGTCTCGAAAAGGCGCTCCAATGGATTGATGATAAGCGCCGTGAATTGTGTGATAAGTGTTCGGGAAAGAAGATGGGGTCGTTGTCGATCGCAGCTTCCATAAATAATCGAACACCTGGGATGACAACGGCAATCTGGTAGGTGATGGTAGCAACGAGTTGCTTGGAATTGCTACGCAAGTAGTCGGCGTGGAAGAAAAAGAAGCTTGCGAGGAGCAACTTATGTTCCTCAGAGCTCTGCGATGGTTTATACGATGGCGGTCTTCCCCGCACCAGCGGCACTGTAGAGCCACATAATGAAAGTATCCATGTCGATCTTCTTGACCCAGTCCATGATCTTGTCCAAGATGGCTTCCCGGGCGTGTTTGTGACATTTCAGTGGATCGCTGCGTTCCAGGGAATTATGAAATGCACCAGGCACTGCGGCTTCTTTCAGAAAATCTATGCCTGGGATTTAGGTAGCAAGCTGTAGTCATTTTGAAGTGAAGCTGTTCAAGTCATCATGAACATACCTCGACGTCCGTGGACATGAGTAATAAGGCTGTTGTGAAACATCCTCAGTATCAACTTGCTGGAATACACTAGGGGGGGAAATGGCCAAAGTTCTAAGTTGGGTCAAAAAATCTATGTAGAACCAAACAAACTGTCTAAAAGGCAGCATGCACATCCATTGTAGTCGTCGTTGTCACAAAGAAATCCTTAGCCTCCAACTTGATCGGCCACATCATGATGATCTGGGTATTCGAGTAGTTCACATATTTCATATCGATATATGGTTAGACCCGCAGCTGAACACCGGTACGGCGGATGAAGAAGGAATTTCAGTCCGATTATCCGTGTGCTCAGCACCAGATCTTCAAATAAGGGTGGGGAATGGGGATGTGATTCGGTGTCCCTCACCTATCTTTCACCACGCGCCCTTGGATTCTTGATAACTTGGTATATAAATGATTTAGGCAGTAAAATAGCCCCTGTTGTCATATCGGATATTTTTATTGGCGCATTCGTGTGCAGCAAACTCCCAAATACTTACTCGCCCATGGGAGGATGACAGCGAGCTTCAATGTTGTCTCAATACTCCTTTCAACCATTATTGAGGATTCGGTGACGGTGACCAAGGCTCCAACCGTAGAGGGGATTTAGGGCCATTGTGCATTTTGCATTTAATGTAAGGAGTTTGTATTTTGGGATGTGGGTCACGGCACCTTGATAGCGTGTTCCAACAGAGGTAACTTGGAGGGCGAAATTCTGGGATTCGGAGATGTCATGTAGAATGACTATGGATCTATTAACAATTATTCGTTTAGGTCCTCGGGATTTTGGCTAGAGCAGCGTCGACCTTTCCGCCGGCGAGAAAGACGAGCACAGGAGAGTATTCTTTTCCTTCGGCTGAGAGGGGACGGCAGTCTGGTTGACAGTAGCATGTAGACCGCGGAAGGTTGCATTCTCGCGCTCCATTTCCTGTAAGTTTCGTTGTTCGGAAGCCAGCACCTTGAGGGCTATTTGCAAGGAAAGAGGGTCGTAGGTGATCGTTGCTTGGGCCAAACCTCTTCGCTTCAGTGTGCCTAGCTTTTGCATGCAGTATTCCAAACTTATCAATCCGCGTCATATAAATCTTGTCCATTGATAAGCTAGTAATACAACAGTTAGAAATCTGAATCTGAATTTTTTTCCTGGAAGAGAGATAAAATCAAAAGGGATAACCCGAGGAAACTTGACAGGGATAGGTAAGTGTCACTAGTACATTGAATACAATTGAGGAGCATCAAGCACCTGAATGATGAAATGGTGAAAGCTGACTCGCCCTAATGGCATATCGCCAATACAAAGTTCAGAAAGAAGGAAAACAAAAACGGGATTCCAAAAACTTATCCTCTGCGCGAGAAGCCTCGGAGGCGTGTAATGGCGTTGATGATTGAAATAGCTCCTACTCTCCAGAAGTGCAGAGAAGGTGCAGCGAACTGATGCGTCCCGTACACAATAAACTGGATGGTCATCACCAGAACCACTAGTATCCCAATCACAAGGACTCCTATGGGCGACACATCGAATGCGACGACCCCGAGGAAGGTCATGAGCGAGATGGAAGATACTAACATGCAGAAAGTGGGCATGCGCGATGACAAGGAGAAGGCAACGTATGAACCATATACGTCACGAGAACGATACTATGAACAACTATATCAGCGTGTGACAAGGTCGGGATCGGGGGTGTACACACAATGAAAGTATCCAAGTCTAACGGAGCAGGAACCATACGTCACAGGCAATCCCAAGGACACACGCGGCACTGCTAGTGGCAACCGCGGTATACGCCCAGGAGTCGATCTTGAAGATGGAATCGGTAGTTATTGCAAATATCACTGCGTTCACACTAGCTGTTGTTGTTAGCATCTCGAATCCCTCATGTATAGTAAAAAACTCACGCAGCAATACCCAGGAGCTATCCATTGAGTGATGAATTAACTGGGAGTCAAGAGCACAGTTGTAAATCGACTTACGAACCCTCCGTCGAGTGACCATTCCTGTTGTAACCTTGTACGCACCAATGCAAATTCTTCTGGTACACGTGCAATGGAAAGTTCACCATACAAGGTGAAGGATGCCAACGTCCTTATATGCCAGGATAGGATAGTGGTAATGGTCGATTCTTCGTTTGGTCGGGAACCAGTCATCCCCTCTCCACGAACCGGTGGCCTATCGAACACGGTAGGGCAGTTCACAGGATTGTTGAACTGGGTTGGGTTCGTATCTTTGCAGTAATGTTAATATTAGTGACTAAGTAATAGTTCTGTGTGGCTCACCGTCTGAAATGTGACTTGTCGACACTGTCGCTGTTGGCATAGCTTGCGGGGAGTGTTCATCGAGTGAAGAGTTTGTGGTCTGAAGCCCAGGAAGTCGGTTGTTAATCAGCACTGGGTCATCACGCCGAAAAATATATTGTGTGCCCACCTCATCGGGCATAAGCGCATGCTCGTTGCGTGATCCTTGGGGAGGGGTCCACGCCGCCCTCTCGATGTCGTATTCACTGGAAGGAAACGGCGCAAGCAACAAGCGCAATGCACCCAGCAGAGAAAAGCTACACCACAATTACAATTGGTAAGTGATTCTGCCATGAAGCGTTAACGTTGTATACAACTTACCTCCCGTATGCTGCATGCAAGGCTGCATGCAAGGCTTGGGCGCAGTCATATAATGCAGCGAGGTTTCTGGATAACATAAGACGAGCAGACTGCGGCGATAATACAACAAAGCGGATTTTAAGAGTATTGGAGGGTCAGGAGTATTTGAGGGGGGAGAAATGCGAGAGTTGGACATTGATATAAGAGGACGGAACGGAGACCAAAGCACCAATGTGGAACTAAAAAAATCAATCAAGATCCATGTCCACGGGCCTTACCACATCCGGTCTTCACGAACCAAGCGAACTAGTCTCTCCCAGACAGACTTCAATATATGTGATGCGCCCATGGGATCACGATATATGAACAACCGAACATATGGGCGGTTCCTGGTCATACACCTCACGTTCCTCCTCCTCCTCTCCTTCGTTGCCGCCACCCTTCTATATTCTGTGTCCTAGAGAACACTATTTTTTCACGGTGGTCTTTGCAATAAAAATTATAGCCCCGAACCTCTCGGCTGTCTCTCTGCCACCCACAACGAACTAGCGTCTTCGATCTTTTTAATAGCAATTTGCAATAATAATGACGCTTCAAAAAGGAAGTTTCAAAGTTCCAAAAAGAAATATAAACAAGGTATAGTTGAAATTGGAGTAATAGAAGCTTCTTCTTTTTTTTTTTTTTTTGACAGTGTCATTAGAGGTGCAAAGTTGGCCGCCAAACAGAGAATCGAAGATGCCACCATGGGATGTCCTCCACTCACGCTGAAAAGGAAAAGAAGGGGAGGGCAGCAATAAAATGGATGAACAGAAAGGCACAGAGCAAGAGACGCGAGGCGGCAGAGCGTCCTGCTTCGAAAACGGGCGCCAAGAGGCAAAAACGGGCGTGGGAACCCCGCTCTTTTATGTTGTAGGATTTGCAATAATAATGACCCTTCAAAAATGAAGTTTCGAAGTTCTAAAAGAAATATAAACAAGGTAAAGTTGAATTGGAGATAGAAGCTTCTTTTTTTCTTTTTTCTCTTTTTTTTTTTGACAGTATCAGAGGTTCAAAGTTGGCCGCCGTCGCGGTCGCATTTCATATTGATGGCATCATATAATCGTATTTAAAGTCCGCGCTGTCACAGATAAGATAGCTATCATTTTGACTGATAAGTGCCTTCTGTCTTCCCTCACATAAAATTTAAAAAAAATGATATACCAGGAACTACGTATAGTATACTGAGCACTTATTTTACAAGGGGACACAAATACTAAGTTAAAAGATTCCTAGTATGTTGCTAGTATGCAAAAATTCCCAAAAAAGGAAGGCT
>Ga0307517_10003915_pt1 | contig 23083 bp, 25 predicted proteins | sample 23_EM_MG_FD_194515 | JGI IMG/M metagenome (GOLD analysis project Ga0307517, IMG submission 194515) | Populus trichocarpa ectomycorrhiza microbial communities from riparian zone in the Pacific Northwest, United States - 23_EM | ecosystem: Host-associated > Plants > Roots > Unclassified | place...
TTGTATCCGACCCTCTTTTATTTGGATAGCAATGATCTTTCCATCAGTAACTTGTACCACTTTCCTTTGAAATCCTAGAGCTAATCACCTCCCCTGTAGAAGCATACTACGAACCTCCGTTTAGCGGGTCCAATACCCTTGAGGCTCCCTTAAGGAGGAATGGTGGTACATTAACTATTGGATATGGGTCGGGGGGCATGCCGCCATTCTTTTATACTGTCCCAGAAAGTTGCAACACTGGATTCCTGAAACTCGTGGTATCAACGCGTCCAATCCATTCAACTGCGGGGACATGGCCGTGCCCATGTCGTTTGGAGGACGAGGGCCCTTCGACGCTCGACAGAGGCGAAACATGGGGAACTCTCACCATACCCATGATACAGCGCCGTTCTCCAGCGTCAACCTTTAGCAGCAACATTGTGAGTAGCGCTCCTCCACTTACATTCGCTCACTTAGTTCATGGTTTTTTCCTAGATCACTACGTCATCTCAGGTTTTCAATTCTACCATACATGGCACATCTCCGAACCGGAGCTGGACACGATAAGTCCATATCTATCTAATTCTCTCTATGCCCTTCCACTTTCATTTGCGCTTCATTTATTTATTGTTGTTGATAATTTTCATTCACCTATCTGTTTCAATTTTCTCGTTGGTAAAGCACTCGTATGTAACTTTGACTCTCTGTTCTTTATCTCTTGCAAGCTTGATGTTTGCCTGATCGAACCCCGTGTAATCATCCCACCTCCTTCCCTTGGAAATATTTACATCACTTCCGCGACAGGTGCGAGATCACATGAAGGCGACTTGAAAGAAAAAAAATACTGCACACACCTAACCATCCTCGTCGTAAGCGACGGTTCCAGCGGTCAAGATATCACACTGCATGATTTCCTCCCAATCGCAGGCCGAGTCTTCATCTTATTACCTATTCCCTCAGCCATCCACAAACCGCGCCCAGCTTCAGTTCGTCCTTCGCTCCGAATCTGATCCTAGCCTCCTAGGCGTAGCCACGTCTGACGACAACTCAAGCGCTTAGCGCTTAAGATCAAACCGATTTTGTCTGCTAGCTACTGGCCACCAAGTCGATTTCTCATCCTTCGACCAATGAGTTGAGCCTTGCAACCCAAGAAAATTCCACTCCCACAATGCTTTCCACTCCGGCCTTTCACGTTCCCCTCACCGCCCGCATCAACCCTCGCAGGTCTCGGCCTCTTGGTCTGCGTCGCATCATTTCTGCTTGTCGAGGTGCAAGCGCGTACCGTAGTTGGGTTGTTCGTGGCGTACTATTCCGAATCTGAAGCCTGTTAGGGACCGATTTCGATGTACATCCGTCTCAAATCCGCCTTACTCCCCCACGATGACTTCAACCCGAACGAAGAACGCGAATAGACACGCCTGCATCCATGAAAATTACCCCCATTTTGGGCAAGTGGATCAATGTGACTATCGGGAGGAGTTGGAAGATGTTATCGAATCCCTCTCAACTCCTCCCTCACCCACCTTTCCTTCATCTCCCACTTCAACACTACATAAACGTCTAGCTTCTCAATACAGACTCAAAGACCCTCTTGGAATGTCATCCATCATCGCTCGTGGGGAGGCAGAGGCATGGGTACGTGGCATTGGGGGTTGGGGCGGCCAAGCGCGACAGTGGGGCTGGTAGGGGGGTCAAACGCGACGATCGTATGGATGGATCGGAGTCTAGACGCTGTTTGACGTCCTCGGAGGAACTTGCGGAAGAGGAACGGGTAGGGAGGTCGAGAATGGGGTAAGGTGATGGACAAGGGTTGTGATGAGAAAATTAGTGGGTCTACATAGTTGATCCAGTGTCGAGAGCGCTTGGGGCTTTTTCAATTGCTTATGTATCTACTACCATTCGCATTCGGTCCATCTTCTTGCTCTTTCCTTTCTGCAGAACTACACCTCCCCTTCGCATAACATCCTTAACTTCATCTCATGACGGTCGGCATACGATGGAATGATTTCTGGAGAGCACAAGCTCACATCTGTTGGTGATGGATGGAATACCGTCGAGCTGGGACAGAACCCACCTTTGCTCCTGTACCTTGCCTGCACCCGAACCTAAGGTCCTAAGCAGGTATTCCAACGATGGAAGTATGTTGTTGGAAGTCCTTCCAACACTTGATGCTACAATTGAGGGATTTACATAACCGGTATTGTATGGTTCTTGAAAAAAAAAAAAGTTCTAGGTGGTTCGGTATACTACTGTCTGTAATTCAGGAGTCGCCCACAACAGACTCAACCCGTAGAAGATATTTTGTTATCGCTTCCTTGGCCAACCTTCTTCTCCGTGGAAACCTCTGCGCCATCGTTGTGAAAGTACTACGACTACACAACACTCGCGTCAGTTCTAATGAAAGGCCCGACTTCTCCAGAAGGAATGGGAGTAAATCCAATGCCCACCGGTACGCCAGGGATCGGTAGTATTCGTGCTCAGGAGAGTTTTCCCGGAGGGTAGCATATTGATTGACAAATTTCCACAATTTCTGCTGTTGAACTACATGCAGCCTGGCCTTCCGTATCCTGCTGTGGACCCCCAGTCGTGCTATCCATGCCCAAGGTTTGCTCCTTCGGAGTCCGTTGTCACAGGCAAACTCTACGGCTCTTTTTGAAAAGTTGCGATGACTACATAAGCAGAGTTCCAAGCACTCCTTGGCGGCAGTCGCATACCGCTGCTGATCAAAAAAATGGGTACCCGATCACCCAGGATTCTCCAAAAACTCTGCGAAATAAGCGCAGAATTCGAAAATGCCATTTTGGAGGGTACAACCGCGAGAACGCGCCCGCCAGATTCCAGAGAACCCTACGTCGTCAAGAGTATCCCCATGCCGCTGACGAACAAGATATAAAGAAGCTGCTATCCTAGGAGCGAACGGAATAAGTGCTTTATCTTCATTCATGTACCAAAGGAAGGCTCCCAGAAGCAAAGCAAATCCTGGAAAGTGATGATATTCTTCCAGGACATTACAAAGCGTCCGGTCGAAATGGACTTGAAAAGTCTGGTATGTGTGATCTGATTCAGATAACGGCTGTGTCGTAGAATATAAATAATCAGAACTTCATGCATGAGTAGAAACGATAACATACCAGCCGTTTCAAATCCACTAAAAAGCGAGGAATAAACGTTATTAAGGTGTCGTCACGGCGGTCGGGCATGACTGTGTAATAATTTTTAAAAACATCCTGAAGTTTGTCGAATGAAAAACTAATCAAGTCATCATGTAGCTCAGGTGTGATTTCCGCATTTTTGATATGGTAAATGGTGGTAGTAATACCAAACCGCAAGATTTGGACATTTTCTTTGTAGAAATGAGAATGGGAATATAACGGGAGTAACAATTTTTCTTACCCTTGAGTTGAAGCGACTGAAGACATCGGCGGGCAAACGCTGTGTGTCGGGCTCGAGGGTTGATCCAGAGTTCTTTTGCACGCGTAGGGTCCACGAGGAAGTCCTGTAGAGAAGCATGTAGGAGATGGATTGTTTCATCAGCTCCAATGTTGACGAGGGAACTCAAATCCCCAAGGTACAGCTCGATGTCGCCCGGTTGAAGGGACAGAAATTGCTCAACAATAGGGAGACGCTGTTCGAAACCAAGGAATAGGAGGCTAAGAATTTCCAAAACAGGTTCAACGTCCCCCACGCCAGCTAATATGTGCATGTACAACGCATCCAGCTCCGCAAATGGTAGATCCTTCTGTGGAGGACGGACGCCAAGGACGATATCCAAACGATCCACGGGTTTGTGCCGAATCGAAGAAACATAACCTATTATAATAGATGCGTAGATGAACTGTCCCGACGACTTTTCAATGAGTTCATGCAAGACATCAGGGAGAGGCCACTGAGGAGGGATATAACCGCGGAGCCAATGAGTGGATTTGATCTGCTGGAATTTGTCAATCAAAAATAATCGGATGTCTTCGTCGGGAAGGTAGGTTTCATCCAGAGCGACGCTTGCAGTCATACTAGGTAATACTCCGGTGCTAAATGCGAGGGTGATATGTTGTTCAGGACGGCTACAAATTAAAAAGATGAGCGGGAGCTGGTATTGTCGCTGGACATTGGCTAGAACCTCCACGATATTTTGCTGAACTTTATGGTCGGAACATTCGTCTAGACCATCGATAATCACAAGACAAGGAGAGGTTGATTCGTTGCAAAAACCGGCCTCTGCGAGCTGCTGAAGAGGTGCTACGATCAAGGATTTGACTTGGACCACGAGAGATTTGGAGAAGATGAGTGGATCGCGTTCGATGGCCGCAAGAATGGCATTTCTAGCATCAGGCAGGGTCAAGGTGATCTGGTAGGCGATAGTGGCGATAAGTGGTTTAACAGTGCTACGCGATGGATCGTTCCTTGAGAAAAAAAAGCTTGCGAGTAGCAATATCTCCTCGTCGCACATCTCAGCGATGGTTTGTGCGATGGCAGACTTCCCAGCTCCGGCGGGACCATACATCCACATAATGAATGCACCTAGATCTTCTTCTCGTTTAATCCACTTCATGATCTTGGTAAGAACGGCCAAGCGCGTGTTCGGATGACATTTTGGGGGATCGAATCGTTCGTCCGAGTTGTGAAACGCGGCTGTAGCGGTTGCTCGGTGAAGGATGTCTGAGCTTTCTACCAATTTTCACGAATCCTTGAGCTTTATAAAGGACAATTCTCAGCGAAGAATACGCACCTCGTAAGCGGTAATGTGTGTCAATATGGTTCGTGAATGTCCCTCCTGTGATCAGGGTGTGGGATGCAAACACGGAACTCATGCTCGTCCTTACTCGATCTCTACGATTTCTCGACAATGGGGGGTCCTTCGACGGTGAGGTGTGCTGGTGGTGGAGGTAATCGAAGAACGGATGTCAGCGGCCCGGCAACTTGTCCCAAGCCAATGAACACAAGCGAACGCGCAAGCCTGGAAACCTTGAAGGAAACAAAAAGCTCTGGTAAGGCGGAGGTGAACCGGGACGCATGCCGCTCGCTGTGCACGATAGAAGCTCAAATTCAAATTCAAATTGAACCAATGTTTGGTTCCTCTTTGTTCAGTGGATCGGGTACTCCATCGTTGATGCTGGTCTTCTCTGACTAGAATAAAGCCATAATTAATTCAATAGAAATTCTTCCGCACATACAAGCCCTCAGATGTATCGGAAACAGCCTTCACCGCGAACTCGACTGGATTAGATGGAAACGAGTTACAATTTCAAGTCAGTCGCTTGGTCTCCCTCCACTCATATAAGTTGCGATCGCATCCACGCAAAATGTTTTCAGGTTTCTTTCCGACCGTGAAATTTTTTTGGTCTATTCCAACCACAACACTCTCTTCAACCTAATAGATAAGCCCGCACGCCACCCACTCTCTTTCATCCATGGGCGCCGCCTTACTACGAACGCTCCTATTTTTCTGTATCATCTTCGTCTTTGGCCGGGTTCGTCCTGGCATGGGGCTCAAGTGAGAAAAAACGGAACAAAATCAGAAGAAAAACATACCATTAACCTGCATCTGGACCATACCCACCCACGCCCACATCGCCCGATTTATCTACGACCAAATCCACTGCCTGATCATCCTCTCGGGGTTAGTCTAAGCCTTGTTCTATTGTCCTCTCATTTTCATATTCAGCCACCCGGTGCTACTGCTGGTGCGCCACATTCTCGTCAATATCACGATCATCCCACTATCATCCACCCTCCGTCCCATCCCTGGACGGACTCATCGCCAAGTCGATTATCGTAGGTTGCTGCTGCTGTGTCAACAATTCCGCCGCCCGAGCTCGAGAGGGTTCACGTTGAGCTTGGGCTTGAGATTGGGGCACGCGATCGCCAGAACCTGATGGTATTGGGTTAGATTAGATTGTAAAAATGGATTGGATTTCAAGATAACATACGTACTGAGGAGTAGGGGAAATGGACATCGCGCTTCATCTCCTTGATCACTTGTACAAGAAGCATCATGTGCGTATTGTTGGGTTGTTCATTAGAGGGTCGGGGTTGGTCGGGTTGGCGAGGTGCGGTTAAGGGTGTATGCGCATCGGAGGGGCCAGAATTGTTCGTGGCACGCTTGCCATTTACTCCTGCGGAAACAATGCCAGCCCGCTCCCTCGCCTTCAACACCTTTTTCGCCACCAGCTTGGAGAGCTGCAAAACGAGTCCCGGTGGTGTATCAGACTCGGGTTCGTGCTTGGGTTCATGCCCACATTCGTATTAGGGGAAAACATAAGCATAGGGGATGTTGTCAGAGTCGAGGGGCTGAAGACGTGAGGGTCGAAGCTGATGATGGCGTAAGTGTGCTTGAGGATGAGTCCAGGGGAGCAGGGGTGAGCGTGTGGGTGTGCGCTCGAGGCATCACCAAAGCTAGAAGAATGTCGGCAAGGTTGCTCCTACTGAAGCTGTTGCTGGTGTTGATATTGATGTGGATACGGTAGATACCATCCTGGCCCGCAGAAGTGCTGATAGTGGTGTTGCTATTGTTGAACCTCGGCATGGCACAGCCGCTGGAATTCTTGCTGCTGAGCCTGCGCCTGAGTTTATGCGCTGTTATTATCTGCTAGTATCCAATAGGGCTGCTCAGAGGGCCTATCAAATATATCGAAAACAAAAAAAACGCGAACCTGCTGTTGCAGTGCGGAAGTACTCGCTTTCTGCGTGTAAGACTGGTCGAGTTGTTGATGATGAGATAATGTAGAAACGTGGTGCGAGGAAGCCTGGGTTTGAGGTAACTCAGCGTGATTCCTCCCAGATGGTTGCTGGTGGAACGGAGGAAGGGCAACGATTATCCATTTTGCACAACCTGTTGGCCTACTAAAAGTGGCGGTAGCTTGGAAGAGGACGCGACTGGATCCGATTCTGTGTGTGGTACAGAGCTACCACTGTGAGAGGGGCGTTGTTGCTGTGCCTTATTGTGCGGTTGCTGTCGAGATTGAATCAGTCGTCGAACCAAGAATAAAGGTTTCTGGCAATTAGGGGCACACAACGCGTCCATATGTACAAACAATCTGAGTAGATGGGCAATTGTTGCCATTGTCATCTTCTAACTGGCTCAAGAGGAAGAGCACTGATAAATGCGTATTTTTTAGGGGTCGGGACCTTGAACCGCATATAAGCTGCCTCGGCCAAGCCTTGCAAACGTTGATTACGGTCTTCAAAGTTGAGGCTTTGAAAGAGCGAGTTTACGTGCTTTTCGTTCACGTCCGTCGCTGTGACTGACAATGCTGCAGAATGCCCCCAGGCTTCAAGCGCTAACATGGTGTTTGACATCGACACTATATAAACGTCTAGCCTCTCAATACGGACTCCTTCTTGGCATGGCATGGCATCATCGCTCGTGGGGAGGCAGAGGCATGCCACATTAGGGGTTGGGGAGGCCAGGCTCGAGAGTAGGAGTGGTAAGAGGGCCAAGCGCGATGAAGGCATGGATGTATTGGAGTCAAAACGCTGTTTGATGTCCTCAGAGGAACTTGCGGGAAGTAGAGATTGGGTAAGGTGATGGACATGAGAAAATTAGCGGGTCGACATACTAAGTATGTTTAGTTGATTGTGTCGACTCAGAGGAACGCTTGGGGTTTTTCCTTTCAATTGCTTATTTACTACCATTCACATGTGCTTCATCCTCTTGCACTTTCCTTTCTACCGAATTACACCCCCCCTTCGCATTACAATCTTAACTTCATCCCATGACGGTCGGCATACGATGGAACGATTCCTGGAGAGCACAAGCTCACATCTGTTGGTGATGGATGGAATACCATCGAGCTCGGGCCGACCAACCTTTGCTCCTGTACTGGAACCTAGCGGGTATTCCAACGATGGAAGTACTTATGTTGTTGGAACTCATTTTGATGCTACAATTGAGGGATTTACATAATCGGTATTAGCTCTTGAAAAGCAAAAGAGAAATAAAGTATTCGCTCGAAATCTGGGTGACCCGGTATACTACTGTCTGTAATTCATGAGTCGCCCACTGCAGACTCAACCCGTAAAAGATATTTCGTTATCGCTTCCTTGGCCAACCTCTTTCTCCGCGGAAACCTCTGCGCCATCGTCGTAAAAGTACTACGACTATGCAACACTTCCGCCAGTTCCAATGAAACGTCCGATTTCTCCAGAAGGAATGGGAGCAAATCCAATGCCCACCGGTACGCCAGCGATCGGTAGTATTCGTGGTCGAGCGAGTTTTTAGGGAGGGAAGCATATTGATCGACAACTGTCCGCAATTTCTGCTGTCGAACCACATGCTGCCTGGCGTTCCGTATCCTGCTGTGGGCCCCCAGTCGTGCTATCCATGCCCAAGGTTTGCTTCTCCGGAGTCCCTGATCACAGGCAAACTCTATGGCGCCCTTCGAAAAATTGCGATGGCTACACAAGCATAGTTCCAAGCACTCCTTGGCGGCAGTCGCATACCGCTGCTGATCAAAAACGTTGATCCCCGATCGCCCAGGATTGTCCAACAACTCTGCGAAATAAGCGAAGAATTCATCGGTGCCACCTTGTCTGCCAAAACTGCGAGAAGTCGCCGGCCCGAATCCAGAGAACCCTACGTCGTCAAGGATGTGCCCCCGCTGCTGACGGACAAAATATAAAGAAGCTGTTATCCCAAGGGCGATCGAAACGATTGGTTCATTTATATTCATCACTGTGATGTACTGAAGGAGGCTTCCCAGAAGCAAAGCAAATCCTGGAGAATGATGATATTTTTCCAGGACATTACAAAGCACCCCGTCGAAATGAACTTGAAAAGTCCGGCATATGTGATCTGATTCAGATAACGACTGTGTCGTAGAATATAAATAAGAAATAAGCAGAACTTCATGTGTGAGTGGAAACCGATGCCATACCAGCTGTTTCAAATCCGCTAAAAGGCAAGGAAGAAAGGTTAGTAAAGTGTGGTTACGGCGAACGGGAATGGGTGTGTGATAATTTTTAAAAACATCCTGAAGTTTGTGAAATGAAAAATCAATCAAGTCATCATGTAGCTCAGGTGTCATTTCTGCATTTTTGATATAGTAAGTGGTGTTGGAAAAACCGAACTGCAAGATATGGACATTTTCTTTGTAGAAATGAGAATGGGAATATCATGGAAGTAACAATTTTGCTTACCCTTGAGTTGAAGTGACTGAAGACACCGGCGAGCAAAGGCTGCGTGTCGAGCTTGAGGGTCGATCCAAAGTTCTTTTGAACGTGTAGGGTCCACGAGGAAGTCTTGTAGAGAGGCATGTAGGACATGGATTGTTTGATCAGGTCCAATGGTGACAAGAGAACTCAAATCCCCAAGGTACAGCTCGACGTCGCCCGGTTGCAGGGACAGGAATTGCTCAATATCATCCAGACTGTCGGGATGAAAAGGGGCACCCAAGAATAGGCAGCTAAAAATTTTCAGAACAGGTTCAACGTCCTCCACGCCAGCTAACATGTGCATGTACAACGCATCCAGCTCCGCAAATGGTAGGTCCTTCTGTGGAGGGCGGATGCCAAGGACGATATCCAAACGATCCATGGGTTTGTGCCGAATCGAAGAAACATAACCTACTACAGTAGATGCGTAGATGAACTGTCCCGATGACTTTTTAATGAGTTGATTCAAGACATCAGGAAGAGGCCACGGGAGAGGGATATAACCACGGAGCCGATGGGTAGATTTGATGTCCTGGAATTTGTCCATCAAAAATAATCGGATGTCTTCGTCGGGAAGGTAGGATTCATCCAGAGCGACGCTTGTAGTCACACTAGGCAATACACCAGTGCTAAATGCGAGGGAGATATGTTGTTCAGGACGGCTAGTAATTACGAAAATGAGCGGGAGCTGGTGTTGTCGCTGGGCATGGGCTAGAACCTCCACTATGTTTTGTTGAACTTTAGGGTCGGAACATTCGTCTAGACCGTCGATAATCACGAGACGACGAGAGGTTGATTCGTTGAAAAAGCCGGCTTCTGCGATTTGCTGAAGTGGCACTACGATCAGGGATTTGATTTGGACCACGAGAGATTTGGAGAAGATGAGTGGATCGCGTTCGATGGCCTCAAGAATGGTATCTCGAGCGTCAGGCAGGTTCAAGGTAATTTGGTAGGCGATAGTGGCGATAAGTGGTTTAACAGTGCTGCGCGATGGATCGTTCCTTGAGAAAAAAAAACTTGCGAGTAGTAATATCTCCTCGTCGCACATCTCGGCAATGGTTTGTGCGATGGCAGACTTCCCAGCTCCGGCGGGACCATACATCCACATAATGAATGCACCTAGATCTTCTTCTCGTCTAATCCACCTCATGATCTTGGCAAGAACGGCCAAGCGCGTGTTCGGATGACATTTCGGGGGATCGAACCGTTCGTCCGAGTTGTGAAACGCTGCTGTAGCGGTTGCTCGGTGAAGTATTTCTACCGATTTCACGAATCCTTGAGTTTCATAAAGGACAATTTTCAGCGAGGAATAGGCACCTTGAAAGCGATACTGTGTATCATTATGGTTCGTGAATGTCCCTCCTGTTATCAGGGTGTGGGATGCAAACATGGAACTCATGTTTGTCCTTATTCGATCGCTGCGATTTCTCGACAACCGGAGGTTCTTCGATGGTGAGGTGTGCTGGTAGTGGTGGTTGCAATCAAAGAACGGACGTCAGCGGACCGGCAACTTGTCACAAGCTAACAGTGAACACGAACGAACGGAAATTAAATACAAGCTCTGCCATTTGTGCCATTGTACCCCAGGATATTTCGGAAGGCGGAGGTGAACCGGCACACATCCCGCTGTGCACGATAGGGGCTCAAATTCCAGTAGAAAGCCTCTTTATTCAGCAGGTGGGGGTCTGTCGTGATGCCTGTCTTCTCTGACTAGAACCATCCGTCCTCTATCCTCCTGCCCCCGGAGCGCACCCTCAAAGATCTGACCATCCTCGTGATGGGCGGCGGTCGAGCGGCCAGGATATCACACAAGATTTCCTCCCGTTCGCAGGCCGAGTGCTATACTTCCTGTTCTCCTCTGGATTCCACTCCCACTCATACTACTTCAGCCATTCAGAAACCCCGCCCAAGCCAATTCACCCTTCCCCCTTCCCCCAAGCTCCCAGGTATAGTCACAACCGAAGACGGCTCCCAAGAACAGGTCGACTTTTGTATCCTAGCCCTAAGCCACGGGCTACCGAGTAGGTTTCCCATTCTTCACCAAGGAATCGAGCCTTCCCCTGAATCCTATCCACCCAAATTCCCCTCCCAAAATGCCTCCCACCCCAGCCTCTCACACCGCCCCTTGACACACAAAAGATGTGTAACACAGCGTACCCCGTCTTCCCTCTGGCTCCAGGCCCGCCAATTCCTCGCATTCCCATCTTCCCATCTTCCCTCTTCTTCCGAGATTAACTCTCTCGACAGCTCCAAACCAAACACAACACCGAAAGTCCCACCGCCCGCACCAATCCTAGCATTCCTCAGTCTTTTGGTCCACGTCGTCATTCCCGCTGTTCGAAGTGCAAGCGCGCATCGTGGTCAAGTTGTTCGCGGCATATTCTGAATCTGAAGCCGCTGGTTCCAAGTTCGAGAACCCCGACGCCGATGACCATCTTAGAGCCTGGGACTGGGACGCCGCAGCGCGCCTTGCGTTGGAGCGGTACGAAATGTTAGGGATATCGCGTCTGCCTCTATCCGTCATGTTAACACCCTATCGACATCGACCCGACGATTATTTCAACCCCCACACTGGACACTACTAGACACATCTACATGCATAACCGATACCCCCGCTTCGAGCCAATGGCTCAATACGACTATCGGGAAGAGTTGGAAGGCATCATTGCATCGCTCTCTTCTCCTCCTACACCCACCCCTCCTTCATCTCCTACTTTGGTTCAACCCAAGCGCCTAGCTTCCCACCGCGCTATATACGCGCTCAAAGCTCCTCTCCGAGAAGCGTGGCGCGCCATCATCGCTCGCAGGGAGGCAGAGGCACGGGTATGCGACGTTGGGGTTGGGGTGATCAAGCGTGCGGGTGGTGGTGTCTGACAATGGCATAAACGGGTTGGATTCTGGAGCCCGTTCGGTGTCCTGGGGGGCACTTGCGGAAGAGTAGTGGGTAGATTTTATGTGGCACGTTTTGAAGTGGTGGGAAGTGGATAAGTCACTCCCCTCAACCTCCACCACAATGTCTGTTGCTTTCTGAGCTGCTCCTACCGCTGCCGAACGAACCCTCCTGAAATACTCCTTCAGTGTACAGTGTATTCCAGTATCACTTCTCCGTTCGTCGCAAAACGTCGCACACAAGGGTGCCTGGCAATTAAAGGGCTGTGGGTAATGAATCGTGCTATGTATCCCAAATAACTAGGAGCTCGAGACAATCGCCAGTTGTATCACACTACACCGGGATGATCGCACGATTCGCACACATACGTGCCCTGGCAATTAAAGGGTTGTACATGTCAAGGTCAACGTCGTCGTTGTCTGAATCATAATGCACCACTCTGGTCATTCAGGGCTATGTAATAATCTCGCAGAAAATTTGATACCACTACCTTTTCAAAGCACTTATATCATAGATTTGACCGACAATAAGCCTCCGATACTTCAACTTGAAGTTCAAGGGCCCCAGCTTCTGTGAAGAGCGACATCATCATGGAGTGCTCGTTCGGTGCAACTCCGTTCTTCCTGTGACGTACAGCAATGGTGGCCTCCGTTCCGAACGTCGATTACATACTGTGTTTAAAATGATCATGATCGAGAAACTGTCACGGAATGTGCAAAAAGAAGGCCGCTTTAGGATGAATGCTTTTTGAGGTAGTGTACATATTTATCGGGATCTCAGCTCTATATTTTACAAGTCCCAGACCATCAGGAGCCTCGGAGGCTCCCACCGTGAACCACAGTTCCCTGCCCCTTTAGAGTCCTCATTTTCCCAACATTGTCATGGATGTGTGCCCCGCTATCCATCAGGATTGTGATGCCTCAGCCCTTCTACCTCGCGTTGACGCGACGCGTCTTGCTGATATTCTCGAAAGAGCATGTATCATTCAGTTATTCGACATTATAATATCTACTCGTTATATATGTAAGGGAGTAAAATACCCATCCATGTTCTAATCTTCACCCAAATCCACACCAGAATTTATCCCAAAATCCTCCAAATTACCGTGCATCAGCTGAGCATGGGTGTTAGATGGTCTTTGCCACATGCGTAATCCAGGTTGAAGATTAAGTTGCGTTCCCCAGAGGCTCCTCGATGCAGAAGGATTGGCATCAAACGTAATTGGCCTTTGGTTCCAGTACATAGTCAACGTGGTTTCTGCAAGAGAGGCCCGGGGGTACTTATGTTCTGATGGGTGAAAAGCAAGTGAAAAGTATCAAACCTTATTCCGGTTCCCATCCCATCCTGGTTCATTCATCGACTAGGCTCAATTAAGCAACCCACGACTAGTTCGTCGACTGAATACACAGTGGTCCTATCAACCTATGTGACCCAGTGTGCCCATCTGATGAAGGGCTTACAGTTAGTGTTCGCGAGCTATCAGGCACGGCTCCGAGTTTTAGCTATTAGGATTGGTTCGCAACTTTTTATATTTATTCCTAGCACTTGACCCCCTAATCCTGTCTTAATGCCTTTCCATGAAACAGACCAACATTGTGAAAATTTCCATCATATTCGAACATTTGTGACCAGATTCTCGGGTGGTCGATCCAGGTTGGCCATCCCGGCAGGTGCCGGTGATTTTGCTTCAGCAAAAGAAAACCTATTGGACTGTAAAATTCACGCCCTCGACACGAAAAAATACCTCTACATCCAAAAATTTTGCTTTCAATAAAAAATAACCCATTGGAGCTAACCTAAAACTGACCTTTCTCAGTATCCTCAACAATTCAATGAGGAATTATTTCTATATTCGGTTGCAAGCGGTAGCTTAAGCCTCCAGCTGAGCTGAGCCGGACTCTCACTCAAGCCGAGCCGACAATTCAATAGCTCCGCTCAGCTTTCGAGCCACGAAGCCATCAGACCCAGAACAAGCCAAAGCTAAGCGGAGCTGAGCAACACTACTTGTAACTTGGTTCGAGTTTTGGCTGTTCACCTTTCGCGTGGCTGACTGTTGCATGATACTCTCGGGGACGAAGGTAATAAGATTCGGGGCTTCCGACCGAGACACCGAAAACAGATGAAAAGTATGGAAAGCGGGACTGATCTGCTTAAAGCGAAGAAAGGCCACTTTTCCAGATCTGCGATTAATACGATGTAAAATAGGATCACACCAAAAACAGATGAAAAGTATGGAAAGCGGGACTGATCTGCTCAAAGCGAGAAGACCAGAAGGCACACAAGTCGGGCAAGCCTGCAATCGAAGAAAGGCCACTTTTCCAGATCTGCAATTGACGCGATGTCAAATGGATTTATTAATATGAAACTCGTGTCTCTGATACGCTACCTAAAAAAGCATTCATCCTTCTTCGAAAATATTGAATGCCCAACTACTAAGTATATCCGCTTCATCATTTGCTTATGTAAGTAAAGGTGCTAGTTCTTGGTACCTTAAGGCGAATATCACTGCACAAATGTGACAGGTGTATGGAAGCAACGAAAATAAGCCGTGAACTAGGCCCATGACCATCCTGTATTCGATATACAGGATGGTATGTTTGGGTTTACAAATCCCTGTACCGCGCGGCTCCCACGACTACTTCCATAAATATTAAGAAGTTCTTGACCTTCCCCTGAACAATCCAGTCACGTTATGCTTGGCACAACCCTCAACCTTCGTGCCGTATTTCCACAATTTCCATGCATGCACGACGCGTTTTATGCGTCTATATTGTAAAGTTCATTGCGGTATGCCCAATACATCAAATGTGCGTCATCGAGCAGATCAAGCATAAGGTCGTGACTCTATGTCATTTACAAGGTAGTACGGGGCAGTACTCGTTTTGGAGAAACGGCTGTACGCCAGCTGGGCCGTTGATTTCACTTCAACTCGCAACCCAATGCGTTCCAATTCTATGGCCACTTCCTGGCCAAAATCTCGACATCCAGCCTGAGTGCTTATGTGCGATGATGGGCGATGATCATGGCATTGGAATCTATGTTGATATCTATACTTGTAGCAAGTCAGGCCTTCCGAAACTAAGTTCATTCGTTCCCGAAAAAATGGCCAGCCGATGTCAAGGTACATGCGCACCATCTCGTTATCTTTTAAGTCGTCTAGTGTTGACAATTACTCACCGTTTTTGGCCGTTATTCATCTTTATATATAGAATTAAGACTGTAACCCGTGCGCAGGACTCCCTTCCTATACAGTCGGTTACCGGTCTACCGTTGAACAACGTCAGGATGCATCCAAAAACACAGGAAATATTCAAAAAACGAATTGACCCTGGGCAACCTCGTGGCCTTGTAGTTTCCCCCTATTCATATAAAAGGGCGCCCACGATTCCACAATGTAATCTTCAGCTTCCTCCTACTCTTCCACTGTTGCTAATTAAGAATGCTTAGACATTTCTCTTTTGCTCTTTCACATTGCAGCCATCCTAGGACCACGATCGCGACAGAACCAGACCTCCTTTGGTATGTTGTAATTTTTCATTGACCCAAGGGATCTGGACTAATTGTCGGGTTTGTCAGTCGTTCAACGACCACAGGGCCTCAATTTATGTTTGTATCAAAATTGGACTTTCGAACTAAATCTGATGTGAAACATAGACCCGAATCTCGTCTGTTCGCTTTGGTTATTGGGATCGGAAAATATGCGTTGAAGCAGTTCAGTGACTTACCTGGCGCTGTCCCAGATGCAAACGAAGTCGTCAATTGGCTCGTCGCTGATTTACAGGTGCCTCGAGACCAGGTCTCCATCATCACCGACGAGGCTGCCTCGCGAGCAGGCATAATTTCTGCACTCAAAGCATTCCGTTCGGACGACCGCATCCGTCAAGGCGACGCAATTTTCATTTATTTCGCTGGCCATGGTTCTGGCATTCCACCTCCAGAAGACTGGGAGTGCGGTGGTCCTGGCAGGAAGATTCAAGTTCTTGTTCCCCAGGACTATGCCCCAGAACGTGGTATCCACGGTATTCCAGATTACGTCCTAGGATGGTTAATCCAAAGGATCGCCGCAAAGAAGGGGAATAACATTGTGGGTACCCCTGAAATTTATTTCCAGTATTTCTGCTGACCTATCTGCTATCGTAGACTGTTGTCCTCGACTGTTGTCACTCGGGTTCTGGTACAAGGAGCGACGCTCTCACTCGCGTCCGCTGCGTCGAACTTGAACGGCCAATCTTGTCCTTGGAAAACCACACTCGTCCCATTTCTCTAGAATCCCATGTTCTCATTGCGGCATGTGGGGAATCCGAATTGGCTCGTGAGGCTGATGGCCGGGGCGCGTTCACGGCAGAGTTCCTGAGACTCCTCCGAGGGTTCCCTATTGATACCCTGACGTACCGCGACATTCCAACGTATATCAGGATTCCCGGGTGAGACAAAATTTAAACATTGACGTTCTCTTTCTACAGTCGCTGACGACTTTTATTGTTAGCCAAAACCCACAGGTCGAAGGCATCAACCAACATCGTTACATCTTCAACTCAAAAGCGCCTTCTCCCCGACCGTCATATCTTGCGCGATACGATTCCGACTATGGTATATTTCTCCTTAATGCCGGAACTGCTCATGGCGTCACTCTTGGGGCGGAATTCGCTTTTCATGTAGCACAGGACACCTACCCCGGGCCTGGAAAGCCTCTGCACACCTTCGTCATCAACAACTCAGCTTCTTTTTTTTCCACTTTAAGGCCTGCTAACGACGCGTCGTGGCAATCGTTACCTAATGTTTTTACGGTTTTTCAAGTGAAATCAGGCCTAGGAGGCACCATCCGCCTCTATTTGTCCCCCAGCCACAATTCACCTTGTCTTATCTCACTTTGTGATGATATACGGGACTCACCTCATGACGTCAAGTTTGTCAATTCCCCCGACGATGCGCATTTCAAGCTCACTGTTCGAGATAACCAAGTGGTTGTCTCAGTCAGTGATAAAAAGGCAATAATTTACGGCTTCGACCACCAATTTCCGACGGCGCAGGTCACGCGGCATAATCTTACTTCTTTTCTTGAGAAAGCCGGGCGCTTCTATCGGGAACGCGATCGTCATACCAGCATTGACTCAGAAGTGGCGAAGATCGTCACCTTGGAGTTCTACGAGCTCAAAGCAACCCATTCGAAATTTGAAGATATCCCTGACCGTGACTCCCAGTTGAGGGAATCGGGCCTGAATCTTTATTCGGCCGACACCATTGATTTTATTGTTGAAGAAGGCTGTGTTTATGGTGTCAAGTTGACGAATTTGAGTTCTCGCGACTTGTATCCCACCCTCTTTTATTTGAATAGCAACGATCTTTCCATTGGTAACGTGTACCACTTGCTTTTGAAATCCCAGAGCTAATCAGTACCTCCTGTAGAAACGTACTACGAGCCTCCGTTTAGTGGATCCAATACCCTCGAAGCTCCTTTAAGGAGGAACGAAGGCACGTTGACTATTGGGTATGGGTCGGGGGGCATGCCGCCGTTCTCTTATACTGTCCCAGAAAGATGTAACATTGGATTCTTGAAACTCCTGGTCTCAACGCGTCCAATCCATTCAACTGCGGGAACATGGCCGTGCTCATGTCGATTGGAGGACGAGGGACTTTCGACGCTCGACGGAGGCGAAACATGGGGAACTCTCACCATACCCATGATACAGCGCCGTTCTTCAGCGCCAACTTTCAGCAGCAACATTGTGAGTAGTGTCCCTCCACCGACATTCGCTCACTCAATTCCATGGTTTTTTCCTAGATCACTACGTCACCTGGGGTTTTCAAATTGACCGTAAACGGCACGTCCCTGAAACGGAGCTGGACACGATAAGTCCATATGTATCTAATTCTTTCTATGCCCTTCCGTTTTCGTTTCCGTCTCATTTACTACTTATTGTTGTTGATCAGTTTCATTCACCTATCTGTTTCAATTCTCTTTACATAACTTGGACTTTCTGTTCTTCATATTTTGCAAGCTTGATGTTTGCGTGATCGAACTTCGTGTAACCATGTTCATTGCCGCCTCCTTCCCTTGGAATTATTGAAATCACTTTCGCAACAGGTTCAAAATCACATGAAGGCAATTTGAGATAAAACCGACTTTTGTATCCAAGCTATGTACTGGCCACCAAGTCGATTTCCCACCCTTCGACCAATTCGGGAGTTGAGCTATCCAATTCAACCAAATTCCACTTCCAGGTCTCTTGTTCTGCGTCGCACCATTCCCGCTTGGTGGGGTGCAAGCGCGTACCGTAGTCGAGCTGTTCGCAGCGCATTCCGAATCAGAAGCCTGTTAGGGACCAAGTTCATGTGCATCTGCCTTACTCCCCCACAATTACTTCAACCCGAAGCCTAAACATGAATAGACACGCCTGCATCTATGAAAAATACCCCCATTTATGAGCCAATGGATCAATGTGACTATCGTTGGAAGGTGTTATTGAACCCCTCTCAACTCCTCCCTCACCCGCCTTTCCTTCATCTCCCACTTCGACACTACATAAACCATAAACATCTCGCCTCTCAATACAGACCCAAGGACCCTCTCATGGCATGCCATCATCGCTCGTGGGGAGGCAGAGGCATGGGTACGTGGCATTGGGGGTTGGGACGGCCAAGCGCGAGAGCGGGGCGGGGTAACTTTTGATGCTACAATTGAGGGATTTATATATTCGGTATTAGCTCTTGAAAAGCAAAAGAGAAATAAAATATTCGCTCGAAATCTGGGTGGTCCGGTATACTACAGTTTGTAATTCATGCGACGCCCGCCACAGACTCAACCCGTAAAAGATATGTCGTTATCGCTTCCCTGGCCAACCTCCTTCTCCGCGGAAACCTCTGCGCCATCGTCGTGAAAGTACTACGACTACGCAACACTTCCGCCAGTTCTAATGAAATGTCCGATTTCTCCAGAAGGAATGGCAACAAATCCAATGCCCACCGGTACGCCAGCGATCGGTAGTATTCATGCTCGGGAGAGTTTTCAGGGAGGGAAGCATGTTGATTGACAACTTTGCGCAATTTCTGCTGTCGACCTACACGCTGCCTGGCCTTCCGTATCCTGCTGTGGACTCCCAGTCGTGCTATCCATGCCCAGGGTTTGCTCCTCCGGAGTCCCTTGCCACAGGCAAACCCTACGGGTCCCTTCGAAAAATTGCGATGGCTACACAAGCAGAGTTCCAAGCACTCCTTGGCGGCAGTCGCATACCGCTGCTGATCAAAAAAGTAGGTCCCTGATCGCCCAGGATTCTCCAACAACTCTGCGAAATAAGCGAGGAATTCTTCAGTGCCATGTTGGATGGTAACACTGCGAGGAGTCGTCTGCCAGATTCCAGAGAACCCTACGTCGTCAAGGATATGCCCCTGCCGCAGACGGACAAGGTATAAAGAAGCTGATATCCCAGGGGCGATCAAAAAATTTGATTCATATCTATTAGTGTACCGAAGGAGGGCTCCCAGAAGCAAAGCAAATCCTGGAAAGTGATGATATTTTTCCAGGACATTAAAAAGCATCCTGTCGAAGTGAACTTGAAAAGTCCGGCAGATATGATCTGATTCAGATAATGGCTGTGTCGTAGAATATATATAAGCAGGACATCATGCGTGAGTGGAAGCGACACCATACCAGCGGTTTCAAATCCGCTAAAAGGCTAGGAATGAATGTTAGTAAGGTGTAGCCACCGCGGCGATCGGGAATGTGACAATTTTTAAAAACATCCTGAAGCTTGTGGAATGAAAAATTAATCAAGTCATCATGTAGCTCAGGTGTGATTTCTGCATTTTTGATATGGTAAGTGGCGTTGTGAAAACCGAACCACAAGATCTGGACATGTTCTTTGTAGAAATTAAAATGGGAATATAACGGGAGTAACAATTTGTTCACCTTTGAGTTGAAATGACTGAAGGCACCGGCGAGCAAACGCTGTGTGTCGAATTCGAGGGTTGATCCAGAGTTCTTTTGAACGTGTAGGGTCCACGAGGAAGTCCCGTAGAGAAGCATGTAGGACATGAATTCTTTGATTAGGTCCAATGCTGACGAGGGAACCCAAATCCCCAAGGTACAGCTCAACGTCGCCTTGTTGCAGGGACAAAAATTGCTCGATATCAAGGCTTTTAGGATAAAAAGAGCGACCAAGCAATAGGAAGCTAAGAATTTTCAGAACAGGTTCAACGTCCTCCACACCAGCTAATATGCGCATGTACAGCGCATCCAGCTCCGTAAATGGTAGGTCCTTCTGTGGAGGACGAATACCGAGGACGATATCCAAACGATCCATGGGTTTGTGCCGAATCGAAGAAACAAAACCTAGTACAGTAGAGGCGTAGATGAACTGACCCGATGACTTTTTAATGAGTTGACTCAGGTCACCAGGCAGAGGCCACTGAACAGGGATATAACCACGGAGCCGATGGGTGGATTTGATCTCCTGGAATTTGTCCGTCAAAAATAATCGGATGTCTTCGTCGGGAAGGTAGGCTTCATCCAGAGCGACACTTGCAGTCACACTAGGCAATACTCCGGTGCTAAATGCGAGGGAGATATGTTGTTCAGGACGGCTAGAAATTAAAAAGATGAGCGGGAGTTGGTGTTGTCGCTGGGCATTGGCTAGAACCTCCACAATGTTTTTCTGAACTTTATGGTCGGAACATTCGTCTAGACCGTCGATAATCACGAGGGGACGAGAGGTTGATTGGTTGAAAAAACCGGCCTCTGCGAGCTGCTGAAGAGGTGCTACGATCAGGGATTTGACTTGGACCGCGAGAGATTTGGAGAAGATGAGTGGATCGCGCTCGATGGCTGCAAGAATTGCATCTCGAGCATCAGGTAGGTTCAAGGTGATTTGGTAGGCGATAGTGGCGATAAGTGGTTTAACAGTGCTGCGCGATGGATCGTTCCTTGAGAAAAAAAAGCTTGCGAGTAACAACATCTCTTCGTCGCACATCTCGGCGATGGTTTGTGCGATGGCAGACTTTCCAGCTCCGGCGGGACCATACATCCACATAATGAATGTATCTAGATCTTCTTCTCGTTTAATCCACCTCATGATCTTGGCAAGAACGGCCAAGCGCGTGTTTGGATGACATTTTGGGGGATCGAACCGTTCGTCCGAGTTGTGAAACGCAGCTGTAGCGGTTTCTCGGTGAAGTATTTCTACCGATTTCATGCACCCTTGAGTTTCATAAAGGACAATTTTCAGCGAAGAATACGTACCTCGAAACCCATGGAAAACATTATGGTTCGTGAATGTTCCCCCTGTGATCAGTGTGTGGGATGCAAACATGGAACTCATGTTTGTCCTTATTCGATCTGTGCGATTTCTCGACAACCGGAGGTCCTTCGATGGTGAGGTGTGCTGGTAGGTGGTGGTAATCAAAGAACGGATGTCAGCGGCCCGGCAACTTCTCCCAACTTCCCAAGCCGATGAACACGAACGAAAGGGAAACTAAAAGCTCTGCCACTGATATTTCATGCCTCTTCAGAAGGCGGAGGTGAACCAGGATACATGCCACTGTGCACGATAGAAGCTCAAAGAATGAAAGTGAACCAACATTGGTTCCTCTATGTTCAGCGGACTCTGAGGTGGTCCGTCGTTGATGCCTGTCTTCTCTGACTAGAAATTATGTAATTCAACAGGAGTTCTTCCACACATACAAGCCCTCGGATATATCGGAAACAGCCTTCACTGCGAACTGGGCTGGATTAGATGGAAACGAGTTACAACTCCAAGTCAGCCGCTTGATCTTCCTCCAGTCGTATAAGTTGCAATCGTACCCACGCAAAATGTTTTCAGGTTTCTTCTTTCCGGCCGCTTTTTTCAGTCTATTCCAACCACAGCACACACTCTTTAACTTATAGATAAGCCCGCACGGCACCCCCTCTCTTTCATCCATGGGCGCTTCCTTACTACGAACGCTCCCATTTTTCTGTATCATCATTGCCTTCGGCCGGGTTCATCCTGGCATGGGGCTCGCGATTCCCAACCCCACACCAACGAGTTTCGATGCCCCACTTGCGTTGACGCCCAGGGCTGACACGGACTTTGTCACCAAGTACGATCTTTTCGATTCCTCGACTTCAGAACAGGACGGCGTCCCTTCCGATGACAGTCCAAGGCTGAAGCCCATCCAGGATGTCTTCCTGGCTATGACTCAAGGAACGGCGTCGAATTCTCCAGGCCAAGGAGAAATACCGACCCCCACCCTAGCTTTCATTGAGGCCACTCCGTTGGCAACTTCTCCACCGATGGGAGGACCTGGGCTCGTGATATTGTCTTCATCCATGTTCCCCGCCATCCTTGATGCGAGCCCGACTCCATCCCCCAGCCCTGTCACCCCAGTCAGCGACAGTGCAACCACCCACATCATCACCACTTCAACGAGAGTCCTCGTCATCGCTTCGGTCATCGGTGGAATCCTCTCCATCGCATTATGTCTCTTCTTGTTTTTCGACCCCACCCTTAGGGAAAAACTCTCCGGGATTTTTGGATGTGGGAAGCGGAAGGACCCCAAATACGCAAAGGGTATCTCCTCGTCCGACGACAAGGGCTCCATCGACCAGCCTTCCTCTCCTCAAGCGGACCACACGCTGATCGAAAAGTCTCCAAGCCCCACCAAACGCGAGAATGGCGGCGACGAAACTCTCCTCGATAACGTCGCGTCGCCCGTAACTCCTCCATCCAAATTCTCCGTCTACTCTTCTGAATATCGTCGCGCGTCGATCCTCGCTGGCAAATCCAACCAAGGAACGACCAAGCCAACCGGGGCCGTCACCTTTGCCTCTCCGCCCAAATCTCCCAGCCGCCCACCCAGACCTCCGACGGCGGATAGCCCTACCCTCTCCGACTCGGTTTACCTCGCTCTTTCGAATCAGCCCTATGTCATCGTCGCGCCTCAGCCCCTTACTGAGGCTGACATGAACAACGGTACAAACCGTAAGCGCATGTTGACTCCAAGTGAGTTTTTCGCCTTGCACGTTCCAGGCGCCCTCGCCAACCTCCACATCTCCAAGTCCGACAGAACCTCCAAGGCGTTGGACAGGCA
>Ga0307517_10003916_pt1 | contig 23082 bp, 11 predicted proteins | sample 23_EM_MG_FD_194515 | JGI IMG/M metagenome (GOLD analysis project Ga0307517, IMG submission 194515) | Populus trichocarpa ectomycorrhiza microbial communities from riparian zone in the Pacific Northwest, United States - 23_EM | ecosystem: Host-associated > Plants > Roots > Unclassified | place...
GAAAATTAAAAAAAAGAATTTTTATTTATTTATTTTAGAATTATCAAATTCTATTATTAGCATAGTTGTAAAATCCATGACTTTAGTAACTTGACCCGGATGGCCTGATAAAATCCGGCACTAAGATGGGATAAGAGAGGAGAGTCGCAGAGAGATTCCAATCGACATATATAATTTATATGCATGTGCATTTTATTAGTTAGCTCATCTCTTTTTATTATTTAAACAGAAGTTCTCTATCAAATTACTTTTTTTATATATATAAAAAATGAACTGGTTGTCGTCTTGTTCTATAACCCTTTTATATATATACACGAACTTCAGGTATGCAGTTGTTACTAATTAGTGTTTGATTAGTTTATAATTAAGCAGATCTTCTCACCATAATACTTTGTTTAAGAAAGTAGATTCTCCCTTCAATTTATTTTTGAAGGTGAAAGTGATGGTACTGCGCTGTAATCCCTGTATAAGAATTTTACCTGCTAAATATTAATCTGAACAGATTTTCTTGTTCAGGGACTTGAACCGCTGCAACGTTTACAAGCTCAAAATTCCTAGTTCAGCAATCATCTCCATTGGCCAAGACACTTCCTAGACAACCTGCTAGCTGTTCGATGCAAGGAATGGTATCTGAAAATATTGCCTATGGCAATGCCATACAAGAATCTCCTGTGCTACAACCACAAGATCACCAAGATCAGACATTGAAGGACACCCCATTTTCTCCATTAGATGGGCAAAGTTCTCTCTTGTCACTTACCCTCAATGAAATCCAGCTCAAGAGAGGGAAGAGCTTTGGCTCTATGAACATGGATGAATTTTTTGTTAACCTGTGGAATTCCGATGATAATCAAGTTCCCTCACAACCCAACCAAAATGTTAGGCCTGATAATGATCATGGTGGTGTAACGAAGCAATGTCCGAATTTAGCACGACAAGGCTCTTTCTCTCTCCCTGCTCCCCTTTGCAAGAAAACTGTCGATGAGGTATTGTTTGAGATACAAAATGAAGAACCACAGCAACATAATCCCAACAGCATTGGTGCTGATCATGAACCTCCTCAACGCCAACAAACACTGGGTGAGATAACATTAGAAGATTTCCTAATAAAAGCCGGTGTAGTTCAAGAGGCTCCTGCAGGGTCCTCGCAACACAAGAAGGCGACACCAATTCAGGACAGAAACAATGCATGTTTGGACATGAACTTTGGAATGGGGCATATGATGGGGTTAGGATACCAAAATTTATCTGCTGGCAATGGTTTCGCAGCTTACCAAATGTTCCCACAAGGCAAATTAGGGTATAATGTGGGAGAGGTTGTACCAAATAATGCTAAGAATGAGAAGTGTCAAAGCATAATGGAATTAGGAGCACAATCGAGCAAGAAGAGAATGAACGATGGTCCGCCTGAGGTGGTCGTGGAGCGGAGGCAACGCCGGATGATAAAGAATAGAGAGTCAGCAGCACGATCACGTGCTAGGAAGCAGGTTTTTGTCTTCTCATAATTCTCTACCTTAATTCACACACATAAAAGCATACATGATTTGGAGAACCACGACATATATAGAAGAATCTTATTCAGGTTGATTTTAAGTTGATCTAAGAAGCACATTGATCCAGTGAAACCTCCCACATAAATATCAAAGAATTTTTTTATTTTTTTAAAAACGAAATAATAACATGTTAGATCACTCATAACCGTGGTTCTTCTCTTAGAATTAATGGTTCATTTTATATGTTTAATTGTTTTAAAATTTATATAGTACTTCAAATGTTATTAATCTCAAGGAATTCTTTACTTCTTTGTTCTTGATTTTTGAATTAAATGATGCACTGCAGGGACTTGAACTTGAGTCTCCACCTCATGTTTTGCAGACATGAAGGCCAGTAGACAGTAGTGTTTCAAGAAATCATTTTTTCCATGATAGACACACCGCTACTGTAGTTAATATTCTGACCAAAATCTCTTACATGTATTATACTGCAGGCATATACAGTGGAGCTGGAACTTGAGTTGAATCAACTCAAAGAAGAGAATGCTAAGCTTAAGCAAATTGTGGTAATTATTAATTAAAACTAGAGATAGTCTTTCATTAATTATAACATATGTATAATATTTCCCCTGATCAGTACTATTATCAGCACCCTAATAAAAGCTAGCCCTTTTGATTTTTTCTGAAATATAATTTGAAACAGGAGGAAATAGAGGAGAAGCGAAAGGAAGAGGTACAGCACTACTCATTATTTACGATTTTTGTCTATTTTCTTTAAACCCTACTCTTCCACTACCTTGACAAACACACACACAAAAGAAGAAAAGGAAAAAAGCAATCTTCTTTTATGGCTAATTCCCCACAATTACAGGTTATGAGAAGGAAATCATCAAAGATGACACAAGAGAAAGATGATAAGTTGAGGGGCATAAGGAGGACAGTCAGCCTGGCTTGGTGAGGCAATGAAGACGAATGTTAAGGTGGCCAATCGTATGTATAGTGATAGTTATATGTGTTAAAACCATATATTAATTTAGTGTCATTAATTACTGTCCTAGCTCTTCTCATCACTATATTCATAAATAAGCTGGGGTACCATAAGGAATTCTCTTCTTTTTTTTTCTTTCTTTTTTTAATATGAATAACAAGTATGAATTTAATATTTTGGGAAAAGAAATTGTTATTTAACTCAAGAGGTAAGTAGGAATCAAGCTAAAACTCTGAGTTCATCATTTTTCAGCACATCAACATAGCCAGCCAGTATCTAGCTAGGATCCTAAAACTCCAAATCCAATACTCTCAACAGAGGAACTCACTGAGTCATCTTGAATCTTTGATGGAAGATTAGGATATGGTTGTGTTTAATTATGAAGGATAACATTGAAGAAGGTGGGCTTGAACGACAAAAAAACTAAAAACTAGTTGTAGAAGATGATTAATTTCTGTTTTTATTACCCTTCATGAACCGTGGAACTATCAACATGATCTGTTACATTTTAACAACAACAACAATAACATTATGTAAAAAAAAAAACTTTCATGCCCAAATAATAATGCGAGGTTATATAAATTTTAAATTTGAAAATATTTTATTTAAAAAATATATTAAAAAATAATAAAAAATTATATTTTAAAATCTCATCTAACCACTTAAACTTTTGAGAGTTGCTAATTTAATTTTATAAATTAATAAATTATATAATTTTAATTTCCTTCAATATATTAAATCTACAATTAGCAAAATTAAATTATAAATTGAAATTTTGCTTATGTTCAAAATATTTTGTAAATTTCAACTTGATGTCGTTTTATGTTTTACAAATTCATAAATATGAAGCTTTTTTTTTTCTCTCATGAGTAATTAAAGCACATATTTTTATCCATATTATTCTCATTTTTTATTACATTTTTTATTGAGTTTTTTTTTAATTTTTTTTGATAGGTTATATTTTTATTTGAGTAGAAGAGCACTACAACTTTAATATCCAATAATTTCTTCTTTAATTATAGCCCATTGGTTAAACAAATATTTCTAATTTTCCTTTTTAATAAAGAAGAGTGTGGGATACAATTCTAAAAACTTTTCATCTCATTAGGGATTCAATTATTACTAATTTAAAAATAGAGGACCCAATCGGACTAAATATAAAATAAGCGTATCGATTCGATAAAAATACCAATACTCAAGGGATCATATAAATCATTATTTTTATCATCCTCCTCTCCCACTCCCGCGAGCCTTTTACATTTCTTTTTCTCTCTAAAATAATTACACGATTTTTCTCTCTCCAAAATAATAATAATAATATATTTCTTTTTTATCGAAGCTTGACTTCAACGATTCTGAGGTAATCTAAGCTTTTCTCTTTTAATTTCTCATAATTCCTACTGTATTTAGTAGCTAGGGTGGTTTTTCTTAATCTTTCATGAAATTCTCTAATTTTTTAATCATTTCATGTAATTCAATCAATAATTGTTGTATTTATTTAGTATTAGTAGCTGATTACTTAGGATTAATATGGGAATCTCGATTTTTTTGGGTTGTTTTTTCTATTTAAAATTGATGGTTTTAAGGGTAAATTTGACAAAAATGAGAGTTTTAGTTTATGGAAGTTTTGATATTTTCTGTTTGGTTCCTGAGAAAATGTTGAGGAGAGAAAATAAATTGAGGGATGTTCTGTGTTATTAAGTTACTTGTTCGGAGCAGCTTAAGACGAAATTTTAAGTTGAGATAATAATTTAAATAGAGGAAGTTCTGCCATGTCACCAGATATGCCGCCATTTCCACAATGTGTGCCTTTGGAGCCAATTACGTTAGGCAATCAGAAATATACTCGGTCCGGAGAGGTGAGGAGGGTTTTGGGAGTTCCTCCCAGTAGTGCGTCAGATGATCATTCGTTTGGAGTTGCACATCCCAAGCCGATGCCTCCAGTAGCAACGGAGGAGCTAAAGCATTTTAAACAAAGTGTGCAAGATACTTCTAGAAAGGCCAAGTATGTTGTTCATCAGATTTCAACTTCCTGCTGCATGTTATGGTTATTTGGGATTTTACTCGTATAAGTCATTATGTGATTGTTTTTGCAATTGAAGTGTAATGGCTGTGCATCGCTATTGACATGGCAATGCCATGGGATAATGCTGTTATGGAAAAATTAGTTGCTTGTATTTCATGTTATAAACAAGATGATGAAATATCTTCGTAGTCCTTAACAAGTTTTCTGTCCCCTGATATTTTATTTGCCTGTATATTTTGGAAAACTTTTGTCAACCCCTGCATATTATTGCAATTCAAAATTCTTCCTTTGATGCTGTTTCTGTCTTTATGCATGTATAGTATCCTTGTTTTGCTTTAGATTTTCGTGTTGAAGATGTAGTTCAATTTAATGATTTATTTACATGTTTCTGGAGAGCTCAAACCTTGAGTAGTTATTAAAGATGTCATGTATTTATAACAGGGACAGAGCAAAACTGTTGCGCGAATCCTTATCTAAATTGGAAAGGTATAGAGAAGCCTTAAGCTCAAACAAACGACAAAGGAGTGAGCTTTCACTGAATGAGAAGTCAAATTTAGCGAATGCAGCAAAGGCAGGGGGTCAGATTCATAGGAATCCTCATGATATGGCTCAAAGATTGAAGGACAGGACCAAGAGTACTGGGCTGAATAAGCGTGTTCGTACTTCAGTGGCAGATGTGCGGGTTTGTACTTGGACATTGATCTTGATAACTTTTCTTCCTTTTTACATCTTCATAATGTTTGAGACATGATTGATTTCTGAACCAGAGATTTGATTATAGATTAGGCAGTTTAGTTTACTAGATGCTTTGTTGAATCTGCCTCCCGCTTCGATCATAGGGATTATTTATGTTCTCTCTGTGGCTTACACAAGCTTTTAACTCTGTTTATATTACTTGTGCTACCAGGCAGATGGTAGGTCCACAATGCCCTCAAGGCAACAGATGGTAACGGATAAGGGTGGAGATATGCTCCAGGATGTTGGTGCTGCTGCTGTTCGGTTTGAAGAAAATATCCGCAGATTGCCTGCTGCGGGTGAAAGATGGGATACAAAAAATAAAAAAAAGCGTTCTGTTGGGCTAATGAGTAATAGAGTTATAAATGGTGATCGAGAACAAAAACAAACTATACCTTCCAAGATGAGCGCTGACTCTAAGTTGCGATCATGTGATGCTCAGGGTTTCAGGTAATTATGTTTGTTTATTGACATCATTGCTGGTTTTTTGGTTATGTTGTGATTGTTGTTTAATATCAGGAATCTGCTACTGTGTTCTTTCGAGTGCAACTGTGGAGACATCATGTTTAGAAAGCTTGTATCTTTATTGTTTGTTTGGGTTCTCCTTTCCAAAGCAGCAATCTATAATTGACATGCTAGTGCATTGCTTCTCTGATTGAATTGTGTTCATGCCTTTTCCCACATTCATGATAAAGGAAGAAATTCAAAGAGATTTTGTTATATAAATGGTTTTCTAATATATTACAGATCAAAGTCGTCTGCTGGAATCAGTGGAATGAACAAATTGGATGGTTCTTTCGAACCTAGTAGTTCAGATACCGGCTCAGTCCTTAAGAATGAAATGGAAAGTGGTCCTCTTCCAAGAGACTGTAAAGCTCTTTCAGAGCATAAGGCTGTGACAAAAGGAACAAATAAGTAGGTATTTTCATCTTTAATATCACTCTGTAGTAAAGGTGCATCAATTCATTACATCAGGTTGTTTGTTATGACGTGTGAGGCTATTAATTTTTATATGGTGCTGTTTATCAGGTCAAATACTCATGAGGATAATTTAGCAAGCACTCCTATTACAGTGATAAAAGCAAAGGTTTCTCGAGCACCACGTACTGGGTCCATCATGCTGCTGGATTCATCGCTTAAAGTTCACCCATCTCCCACATCCCTTCAAGGTTTGGAACAGCCTACAAGTTCAAATAAAGTCCCAGTGCCTGGAGTGGTAAATAACCACAGGGGTCAAATGTCGGCAGGCTCATCTTCACATGCTATGGCTAAGTGGGTTGGTCAGAGACCACACAAAAACTCGCGTTCACGGAGGGCAAATGTAATTTCTCCTGGTTCAAACCATATTGAAGCTCAGATGTCATCTCAAGGTTTTCCCACTTCTGATTTTAGTGTCAGAAGTTCTTCCATTGGAATCAATGGATCTCTGATTGCCAGCAATCTAGATACTAACACTCCAAAGTTCAAGAGGGAACTTGAGAGTGTTCAATCTCCCTTTGGGTTATCTGAAAGTGAAGAATCAGGAGCTGGAGAGAATAAACCAAAGGACAAAGGAACAGATAGTAGTGAGGTTTCTCTTTCTGCAACTCAAAAAGTTGGAACTTCTGTATTGCCTACTAAGAAGAATAAATCATCAACTAATGAAATTGGGGATGGCATACGGAGACAAGGAAGGAGTGGACGAGTTTCATCCTTAACAAGGCCAGCTAGTCATCCAGTGAGGGAGAAGTTAGAGAATCTTCCAGCTGCTAAGCCATTTCAGAGTACAAAGGGTGCTTCTGATAAAAATAAGAGGTGTCTTCCCTAACTGCCTCTACTCCAAAGCAACCTATTGGTTGGTCAAATTATATTGTGAAGTTGTTTTCGATACTGTTCTGAATTTTGAAGCTTTTATATATTTCTCTGAATCAGTAAAACTGGCCGTCTACCTTCCAAAAAGCTGAAAGATCAGAAGGCTTTAATGCATGTTGGACTGGTGCCCAACAGTGGTTCCTTAGATTTTACAGGTACTATTCATTGTTACCTGTACAATAAATTTGGAGTTTTCTTTTTTAGATTTGTGATGTGTAGAAAGACTCTGTTCTTCATGATGAGCATTGCATATCTTAAAACTATGCTGCAGGATGAAATTTATGTTAGTGTTTTTTTTCCACTGGACAAAACTCTCTTCTTGTCATGACCAAAATACTCAGCTCGAATATAAATCACATGGACATCAACATCTTCCGGTGAATTTGTGCCTTTTTTGTGAAGTTGCTGGTTTTATTATTTATATTGACAAATTTTATGTATTTATTTTTGTTTGTCTATGCGTATGCAAGGAATTTAAAACAGTAAAAATTTACTATAGAGCTTGTAAAAATTCCATTTGATGCAAGTCTTGGCTGCAATTTATTTTAACACGCATTGGTATGTTATTCTCAGGTGAATCTGGTGATGATCATGAAGAACTATTTTCAGCTGCTAATTCTGCTTGGAAAGCTAGTGGTATGCATTTTTACCTTTTTCTTAAGCTTATCCTGAAAAGCCAGCTCTGTTTATTGCATAAACTGTCTTTAAAATGCTTGTTTCTGTAGACCTTGCCTGTTCCGGTCCTTTTTGGAAGAAGATGGACTCTATTTTTGCTTCTGTCAGCTTAGAGGATCTTTCCTACTTGAAGCAACAGGTAATAAGTGGGATGCTTTGATAGATTTGGGATGTTGTGAACTTTCATGGATCAGAGACTAACAATTTCTCTTTGCGTTGCTATTCTTTCTGGCTTGTTCAGCTAACTTCTGCGCAAGGGCTTGATGAGTGTTTTTCTCAAATGCTTGGCACCACATATAATGTTTTGGTACTGTTTGAATTATATTCTTTAATTATTTAATCAGTCTCTCTCATGCATTCCTATAATTTGCGGTGTGGTTTGCCTCCAATTTGTTAAGTTTTGTTATGGACTTTCAACTGTCAGAAATCAGTTTTATTTTAATCTTAAATAAATTCAGATGAGACCCAAGAAAGAAAAAGAAAAGAAAAGAAAGAAAATAAAAGAAAAATGCAAGAATGAAGTTTGATAAAAAGGATCTGTTTCTTTCAGGGCGCTGTTGTGCATAAAAAAGGACGTTCTGGTAGAATTCAAGCGGAGGACCTTAATCAAGAATCAGTCAAGACAACTTTATGTGGAAGAGCTGATATGGGAAGTTTGGACAAGGGTGCTCTGTTATACCAAAGAGTTCTTTCTGCTTTAATTGAAGAAGATGAAAGTGAAGAATTTTACCTACAAAGTGAATCGAAGAATATGTGTCTTAACTATGCCAGTGATGACTCTCATTGTGGTTCATGTAATCTGATTGATATTGAACCTAGAGATAGAGACAGAATGGAATCTGAAGTTGAGTCAAAAGTGAATTTTCAGACACAGAAGAACTGCTTCTTGGATAGACTTTCATGTGATAAGAGTGTTATATCAAATGCAATTAGGAATCCAAGCATGTCCAGTTCTTTGCATAGCAATGAACAGTGGCCAGTAGATGATGACTTTTCACATTCAGATGCTGGGCATGCCAGTGAAATATGTTCTAATGATCCAGGTGCTCTGCAGATGAGGGAATTAAATATGCCAGGCTTCTCTTCCTCTGATGGCCAATATCAGCTGATGTGTCTGGATGAACGACTTTTGCTTGAGCTACAAAGTATTGGTTTATGCCCAGAAACACTGGTAAACATTCTATTATATACATTGATGTTTTCTTTCTCAAGTGATAGCATATCATGTTCCTCAATTTTATTCATTTTTTTATATGCTTCTTATGCTTTCATGCAGCCTGATGTAGCAGAGAGAGAAGTGATTATTCAAAATATAATGGAGCTTAAAGAAGGGCTGCATCAGCAGGTTGTGTGCCTCCGAGTTTCTTTTTCTCTATCTAGTTGTTCTTAATGCAGAAAGTGTTTGCACAATTTCTTTCCTCTTCTTGTTTGTTTTTTCTTTGATTTTTTTTTTGACACTTCAAGTTGTTTCTTTTAAATTCACCTTTTTTTTTGGCTTGTTATCTCTTGTAACACCTTTCATTACTGACAGATTGGAATAATGAAAAACAAGTTAGGGAAACTTGGTAAAGCTGTGCAGAAAGGAAGAGATATGGAAAAAAGGTAGGTTTCACAGTGGTTGTGAGGTCCTGCTGTCATGAAATCCATAGATATTGTTTGGATCAAAGTAACATGGTTTCATTTGCAGGAACGCTGAACATGTTGCAATGGACCAACTTATTCAGATGGCTTACAAAAAACAATTGGTATTTGTTTTATTCTTCCATTGAGCCATGGTTTCTTTTTGTCAACTTCTTAGCAATCAAGGAATACTATTATTATGTAAACCTTTAGCCTGCAGAGGTATAATTTTGCTTCCCATCTTATCAGAGAGCCTTTGATTGAAATAGGAAATAAACAGTTTTGGACAAAAAACCTACACTTATGGACAGGCATATATGGCTTGCATTTCTCAACAATTTCTTTTCGACCTTTGAATTTCTCAAATAGCTTGAGGATACAGCCATGTATCTCAGGTGTGTGAGTGTGATCTAGAAAACTAGGATGTTTGGGCATTCCTACTCACGCAACATGTATACTTGTTTGCTGCACTCCTAAAAGTACTTTTCTTGTAACATAGACAAATCATTAAAAGAACCTGTTGGAGGATAGCCATGTGCATGAGGTGTAATTTTAGTGTCCTGGAATGAAACCTGTGCCTTTTGTATATACTTCTTGTGATAGTAAGATGTTTTTAATTTTGTAACAAGTCTCATGCATATATATATTAAAAAAAGACAGCTCATTTCTTTTGGGGAATAAGGAAAAATCGTTCCCAGTGTGTTTGCTCATATTTTGTGTCTGTAAGTAGTTTTCATGCTAGTTACTGAAATATGTTTCTCGGTTGTTCAACCTACATATGGTTTAGCAGTCTAATCCCTAAGAATTTGTGGGTGATCCTGAGGTAGAATAGCAATTGTATTTACCTGTCATACTTACTAGGTTTATGCATGTCAATATATGGAGAAAATCAAATTGCACCTGCATAAAACTGGAAAACTTGGACATCTATGTTTTACTGTAGTTTTCCAATAAATCCAATGTGCAAGAGTAGAACTTGGAGATCAAAGGCTTAAAACATGTGTAACATTTGGGAGATCAAAGGTTTAAAACATATGTAACATTTGAGAGTTTAAACATGGTGTAATTTGGTCTCTTCCGGATTGGTCATACAAAATATTCCATGTAATTATGGGAATCAAGGCCCTTTCATCAGTTCTATACCATTGACAGTCTGTTATCGACTTATACAGGCATGTCGTGGGAATAGTACCTCAAAAAGTACTGTCCGCAAGGTTTCAAGGCAAGTTTCATTGGCTTTTATCAAGCGCACTCTTGCTAGATGTCACAAATTTGAAGATACTGGCAGCAGTTGTTTCAGCGAGCCTGCACTGCAGCGGGTCAACTTCTCTGCACCTATATGCAACAACGACACCAAATCTGTGGGTTGTGTGGGCTCAGGAACTGCAAGGACCACATGCAATGAAGTCTCTAACATTCATGCTGAAGCCAGAGGATCAGGTATGTCAAGTTAAATCTTTTCATTTTCTTTAATGATGCTCATTAATCATCTCTTAGAATAGACTTTAGAATGGCTATATGCATTTCTCAAGATTCTCAGACTGTCTTGGGAAGTGTCAGAACATCAATAGTATACTAAGACAATTTTGACTCTATTTTTTGCAATTTTTAAGTTGCTTTTGTGTTCCAACAGCAGTATATGATTCTCTGTGTTTCCATATCTTGCCACTAGGTGCTGTTTCTAGCACTTTTGAGAGATACGATTCTCATAGTGATAACTTTGAAAGAAGTAAGAAGAGGGAAGTGTTTATAGATGATGTTATTGGCAACCCTTCATCAAGGGTAACATCCACTCTTGACAGTACTGTTCTTGGTGGAGTAAAAGGTAGGAGAAACGATAGAGATAGAGAACAAAGCAAGGATAATTCAAGAAGTAATTCTGTTTCTGGAGCCAGTCACTCATCATTGGACGGAGTCAAAGGCGAGCGCAAAACAAAGTCAAAGCCCAAGCAAAAGAGTACTCATTTATTGAATTCAGGAAACGGACCTCGTGGATCTTATCATTCAGTAGCTAATGCTAGCAATAAAATAGAGCGAGCGGGATCAATGTCTCTTGGCAACATTCCTCAGGACACCCCTAAAGAAGTTGATGAACCCAGTGATTTTCCACACTCGCAACTAAATGAGTTTGATACAATTGAACTAGGAGGATCTACTGACCTCGGTGGGCCTCAAGATCTTGGCTCTTGGTTGAATATTGGTGAGGATGGATTGCAAGGCCATGATTCCATAGGTCTTGAAATACCAATGGATGACCTTATGGAGTTGAACATGCTTATGTAGAGAGCTTTGGGCTTCATGCTGGTGAAGTTGGAACATGGAAACCATTTTTGAGATCAAATCTAACCGGCCTGGTTGAGGTAAGCAAAAAACAGTTGTAATTATGATCGATTCTCCTGTATATGATCTGTAAGCAAGTATACTGATTGTACGGACCAAGGAACTTGCTTCAGTCCGAAGGGATTCATGTCTCCTTCAGAATTGCAATGTATAGATGCGGTTCTGCGTGGATTTTTTCTTTTCTCTCGTTTCTTGCTCCCTTATTTTGAAATGCATCTGCATCCGATTCCTGTTCGTATTCATAGTTTCGGTTCTGATCACCATAGGAACCTTTTCTCCTACTACGCTTCCACCTTGTTAAACATGAATGAAGCATCAATGCACCTGATCACTATTTAACAGGAATTACCTCTAGACATTGAATGCTAATTGGTAAGTAGAGGTAATATACAAGTGGACTGACCCTTTTTTTCATCAGTTACACTCAGTTCTCTTGAAAATTATTTCACTTCTGCTCTACAGGCTAATTTTGGTCATGAGAGCACTGTTTCAGAGAGGGAAAATAATACCAAGATAATGATGATGTTGCAAAGTAGTACTCTTTACAGAGAATTTTTTCTCACCCTCTGCCATAGTATCTTGAGTCCTTGCATCCATATAGGTTTTACTGATAACTACTAACTTTCCAGACAAGTGTCTCTGCAGCTACACATCAAAGCATTGCCAGGGTTTTTAATCTTAACATTTTGTTGCTGTGCTGCATTTTAATTATTATTTTTTTCTAAATCCAGTTTTTGTTGTGTTTTCCTAGCAGTACGACATCTCTTTTGTGGATGGCCGGTGAAAATAAAACCATTCTACACCTTTCCGATGAACAAACAATTTTGATCCCTCACTTGCTATGAAAGGACAACGATGAATGGTACAATTTCCTGATAAATAAATGGTTGACCACAAACTAGAATATGAGCAAAACAACCACCAAATATATATGATGAAGAAAGATAATGTAAAACAATGGCAAGAATTGGATATGGTTAACCATCCATCGTCGGCCCCTACCCATTTCTTTTTATGAATGATTGGGGGGTGAGAGGAAGCAATCATGCTAGTCAACGTCAAACAAGCTTTTATTAAAAAAAAGAAAAAAAGAAAAAAGAAAAGAAGATACGCTATTGTTTAGTGCCAGTTCTTATAGATGTATTCATCAATCTATTCTGGAAACAATTTGATTTATTTGTTGTAGCATTTGATTCTTGAACTCAAGATTCTGGTGCACGTTTAGTTCAAGCCTAATATTGTATCATTCTTTAACTTGAAATCATAATTTGGTAAGTGATTAATCTTAGTTTAACATCCCAAATCAAGTTTAATACGTAGAGTTATAATAAACCCTTTAGCTAAAGCATGATGCATAACTTCATGATGATCTGATTAACCCTTTTCTTTTGACAGAAAAAGCAGCAGCAGCAGCAGAAGCATTACTCTTAGATAATTAAATTAAAACCTAATCTAAGAAAAGGGTGCTTGGCAATGGCATGTATGGAGTAAACAAAGAAAAGGTAATCGCTTTGCAAGTATCCTGTGCACTTAAAAGGGTACTTTTAAGTCACGCTAACCCCAATATTCAAGGTTACTAATAGTGTCTTTTGATTTTGTGTTTAAAAATTAATTTTTATTTTTTTAATAATTTTAGATATGATGTTAAATTTTTTAAAATAAAAAATATTATTTTAATGCATTTCCAAGCAAATTGTATTTTGAAAAGCAACCACTACCATAATTTTAAAAACTACCTAAATCCTGAAGGTTAATTAACTTGGATCAATTCAGATCGACATTGTTTTATTTAAAAAATATTAAAATTATATCATTTTTTAAAATAAAATAAAATTAAAGTAAAACTAGATTTTTATAAAATTTATAAATTGATGTACCAAGTTAATTAAATCCAACTAAATAAATTTTCATCCAATTTAATTTAAAACTCAACCCAACAGGGGCAGAGCTAGGATTATTTGTTAGAGATGACCAAAAATAATATAACAAGATATAATATTTGTTTTAATTTATTGTACATGAGTTGTAAAAAAAACCACCACAATTTAGTTTTATTCAAATAACTTATTACAAACATATAATGACTACCTTTGTATAAGATAAAAGGTTTGGAGCAATACCAAATTAAATGAAAGCAATGAAGTTAATTTCATCTTCATGATGTATCCATCACTTTAATGTTGTTGGTTTTTATACCCATCAAATATAAACATACAAAGTATATAAGAAACATTAGTTAAAGTGAAACATTATTTTATATTTGATAAACTTTGAAATAAAGTAAAAAATAATAAAGAATGATTCTTACATATTAATTTTAATTGTGTTCTTCGTTCTTTCATAAAATAGAAATCATCGATTATCATATCAATTGTGAATCTTTCAGCAATTTCTTTTACTATATAGACAATCAAATAATTTGCTAGAAAATCATTCTCATCCGATTGCAAAGTCTTGTTTTAACAATCTTTATAGCTGAGAAAGCTCGTTCAGTAGTTGTTGTCGAAATAGGAAGAGTTAAAATAAGCCAAATCAACTTGTCAACTAGTGAATAAATATTTTTTCTTTGTTTTTTTAAAAAAATCAATTCTTCTTATTTTGTTCATGGTTCAACCTAAAATCAAAACATATATCGTGAGAAAAAATTGATAATTTTGGTGACTATGCTAAAAACAAAACATAAAAAAAAATCCAAGTATAATCAAAACAAACCAATAAAATATATTTAATTAATTAGAAAAAAAAATCACTATCAAGAATTCAAAAAACAATTGTTACAACTGTTTGAAAAAAAAAATATAAAAAAACCTGAAAAATTTTATTTGTGATTTGTATTGACTGGCTGCGCTGCATATGTATTTATATTAGGGTTGTAGGCAGAGAAAAGTAGCAAAACACATTAATAACATTATATTTGTTTTCTTTCCACGTAAGCATGGAGGTAACATAAAATCAAGGCAAAGACAAAGAAATTCAAAAGTAAAGCGAAGAATAACAAATATATTTACTGTAAGGACCCATGTCATTAAAAAATATTACAGCTCCTCACATTTAATTACCAAATAAAAAAAATAATGTCTTGCAGGGCCCTGCTTGCCACCCCTTCATTCCGCCCCTGCAACCCAACCTAAATGTGTGTAGGGCAGGTTAGCGAGCAACCTGTAGAGCATGAGAAAAAAATTATAATTTAGGCAGGCAATTAATGGGTCCAAAAGCGGAGAGGCAAAAGGCAATATTAAGAAGATTAAACAATTAATTAAGGAATCCAACAATGAATTAATAAGTACGAAGGTTAATCAATGTAATTAATTAAATAAACAAACTACAGGAGCAATATATATATAGAAGAGAAACATGTCGGCACCTGCTCCGCTTTGTTGTCGGCCTAGCCCTTGCCTCGACTCGATAGTGTCAAAACATATAATTAAGAAGCGTTCGTAATTCGTGAACTAATAATAATATATCTTGATCCAATGTGTCCCAATGAGGGAATTAATTAATTAATTACAGCCATACATCTTCCTTCGCATGCAGGTCCGATATATATGAAATGAGTTAATTTGCATTAAGATTTTATATTTATATCGAAATCAAAGTTTAATTGTTACCATAATGTTCTTGAAATATTTTCCAGCTCTATACCACTACCTTTATTCTGCAAATTTATTAAACTTGGTTTGGCACATGTCTAATTAATTCAGGTTTTCTGTGACTATTCAAAACGATATTATTTCAATATTAAAAAAATAAAATAATATATTTTAAAAATCAACTAGATGTGTTTGAAATTGTGGTAGCGGTAACGATTCAAAGTGTTTTTTCTTGAAAATGCATCAAAATAATTTTTTTTTTATTTTTAAAAAATTATTTTTGACATTAATACATTAAAATAATATAAAAATATATAAAAAAATTTATTTAAACAAAAATAAAAAATAAAAAAAATTATTTGCGCCACATTACAGAACGAGTTTTAATAAATTTGAACTAAGAGTTGGTCTTACAAGTAAACAAGTTTAGCTGCTGATGGATTGGGCCTGGCAAGGTTGATTAACACTGCTGATTTTTCACTGTCCATTGGCCAAGCTCAACGTTTTCCAATGAATATCATTTTGATCGACTCAGGCCTAATATTTTTTTATAGAAATTAGCGAACCCTACTTTGATGGTAATATTGGGAGTAGCACTGGACTGATCTGAGAGGAGATATATATATATATATATATATATATAGAGAGAGAGAGAGAGAGGGGGGGGGTAATAAATTATAATATATCACGACCTTTCTCTCTCTATCTGCAAAAAAATATACACGTAAAAGATTGAGCATGCATGCTCTCAACACATGTAACATGATGAATGCCCTCTGCTGAAGGCACTTGCACAGATGTTAGCAGCTAGCCCTCCCTTCAGTAACAAACACAGATATCTCCATCTCGCCTTGTTAATTATCGCACTCTCTGTGGTCCTTTCTTTCTCCTGTACCGCTACTGCCAATAAATAAATCCCTCAGGGCTCACCATTATATATATATATATATATATATATTTCTGGGCTGCTATTATCATATTAATTACGTGAAAAAATTACGTGAAGAGTTGAAAAGTCACTCCCATTTATTTTATTGTACGATCGATTGAGCTAGCTAGCCCCCTGTACAGCATCGTATCTCAGAAAGTAAATACAGCAGCGCAGGCGTGGATGGATGGCGAAGATTCGAGGACGAGTTCTCTTCGATTCTAGGAAAATATCGATGTGGGCAAGTCGAGTTCTTCTGCGAATTATCTGTCAAAAACTATGTGAAGTTACCATACTTACATGAAATAAAAGAAGCATATATATATATATATATATATATGATAATGCATGCGTCTTTTAGAGTGTATGTATACATATATGTACCTTAATCCAAACTTAAACTGTTGGGAAGTAACCAAATTAACAACATCAAGTGTCATAATTAATTAAGAAATTGATTAAAAGTTGAACTGTTGGTGTCCACCATTCATGCAAGTTGCTCCCTCCTTAGTCGTCCACCTTCTTTTAAGCATGTTGCTTTTGGCTCCTTCCTCCATGTTTGTTAGGTCAAAGCAACAACTTTGTCTCTCTCTCTCCCTCTCGCACCTTTTTTGATCGTCCCTTTTGCATTATCATGTTAAATAAATAAATATTTTCTTATTAATTGATTAATTATCATAACCCTACTTCAAATAAGTGAAGAGTTGTAAACCAGCTTTTCTCTCTCTCTCTTTCACTATAAATTTTGTAATAAAACCTTTCAAGAAAAGCCAATGCACTTCTAGCCCTTCCTATATATCTCTACCGCTCCCTTGTCTTCTATATATTAGAATAATCCATGGCTTCCTCTTCTTCACAACCACTTCACATAAATGAATTCCTACCGTCCTCTCCCTTGTACCATCTTGTTCCTTTTTTTTTTAATTATTATTATTATTAGGGTTCTTTCTTTGATTATTACCATTCTTTAAAACCCATTAATATTTAAAAGCAATGCAATTTGTAGCTCTTTAAATATTCTATTATATATATATATTAACAATACATCTCTACCCTTTTGCATGATTCAAGAGTCATTAGAAGATACCACGTGGATCTCTCTTCTTTAAGCAAGTGGGAAGCCTCCACATGCATATAAAATTGATTTGCATTTACAAGATAACACAGTGAATAATAACATCAAGATAATGAAGAAGGCAAAGGAGAGGCTAAAAAAAAAAAATCCCTAGCTTCACTAAATTAAGTACTTAATCCGAATTCTAACAGCCCATTAACATTTGCCACAACACAGGTGAAGTCAATCACTAGGCAGCTGCTGTCATCTGGCTCCATTTGTATCACATTATATATATATATATATATTAAAAGTTGGAGAAATGATTTTGTGAAGGTTGAACCATTTGTAGATCAGTCGTGGTTTGGCATGAGTTATCTTCACTGATCATTGTCCTGCAAGAGGAAAAAATAATCCAAAAAGTTGAGTATTATTATCAAACACCATGCATATATTATATTATATGTTACTAAAAGTATTTATAAATAAATATATAATATAAGGTACTCATAGGTAAGAAAAAAGTTTATGCACTGACTGTCAACAAAAAATAATGATGATGAAAAAAGTCTTATCCAATATGATTTCTCCATTAGAAACCTCCATGGTAGTCAATATTGGACACCACCTTAAAAGTTCAAAGACTAATAATTAATTTCTCTTGGAAAACCCTTCACTTACTCTCGAGGACGAGATGCCCAGAGGGAACTGAGTGCCCGTAATCTCCCATAATATTCTCCGATCACCAGAAAACACCGTGCTGCCTGTCTTACAGTCAATATTCGACGGAGTTGGTGAAGGGTTTGTTGTCTCAAGTTATCAGCCTGTATAGTGCCAAAAAAACAGTTCCTTGAGAAAAGAAGGGAGGGGGGGACAAAATACATGCTGGTGTGAAGAACAAATCAAGTAGAAGCTATGATGGGTCCAAGCGCAACGGCATGTGTAGACAAATTAACCCTACACATTTCAAAGAGGTTGAAATTCATGAGCTTGTCTTATCTATCAGATTTGTACCATTCAAATCATAATATAATAAAATAATGATTATAAAAATCTTTCTATAGTTTGTTTCTCTCTATACTTTCATGAATTTTATTTTTATCATATAGTTTATATGTTTAATAATAGTTTGTAGTTTACATTCTCAACGATATATTTTATTTGAATTTTTTATTTGATTCAAGATATAAAGTATAATTTATAAAAATCATGAAAGAGAAAATAAAATTTACTTTAAATAATAATAAGAGAGCTTTTGGAATAAATTAATAGACAGGGTAATTAATTGTTAATTGATTAATAATTAAAGAGTTTCTAGAATTGTTTAATGTTGTTGATAGGTCTAGCTAGCTAGGGTTTTTTTTATTTCAACAAACATCATTTTTCTACCCACCCTTCTGATGGCAACATTTTATTAGATGAAAAACCAACATCGAAACCCTAGCTAGCAATCAACATTGAGGAAATGGACTTCTTAGCTGAAAAATAAAGATATATTCTTCTCAAAATGATTGGATATAATAAAACTAAAATAAGTGATAGTACAAGTCAAGGCACCATCCACCCTACACGTGGCAAAAAAGCAGTGGCAATGATCAGTTTTGATGTATAGAATCATGTTAAATCATTAGCACGTTGACCAAAAGCTCGAGACACAACAATCAGTAGATGTTTCGAGGTATATTAATTTTGTAAATAATCTGCGACACCATTAAACGCAGATATTTATAGGATGGGGAAATCCATGTTAAATGCATCGGGCATGACTGTAGCATATATCTTCTTGACTAAATTATATTAAATAAAACTCAACATGCATGCATGTGTATACATAATCATATATAATATATATATATATACTTAATATTTTGGTTTAAAAAGTCAATAAATATTTCTAAATCAAGTTTTATCTCCGATAAAGTGTAAGCTCCGGGACTCTTACCCTTCAGGTGTCAGGTAGAAATGGCGGCGCAAATCAAGCTGGATATAATGGAATAGACGACTAGATGCATGGGAACATTAGAGCTAGCTACTAGCTAGTCCTCCATCTATTTCACAGCTACTAAGTTTCTTTGCTTGGCCTGTGTATGTTGCATGTGATCACACGCATGATATATATATATATATAAAATCATGGTGATATAATAATCAACTCCTAATCTTATCTCGCTAAATCAAATGAGAGGTGGCCATATATAGGCTAATATAGGTTATATAGTACAAGATATGTTTCTAATATTGGTGGGGGGCGGGGCTGGCAGGGACCGCAACCTTCTAAAGAAAAGAAAAAAATTCTACTCTTTGACACCTCCCCGGATAAAAAAAAACTCCTGACTGCCACTCCATGCCTCTTGTCCCTATGCCAATTAAATAACTTCTGCTATGATTTTTGTATCTGTTATTACCTTGACGTGTATATTAAGGCGCATCACCTAGTTGCTAATTAGGAGCATGGAATTTGGGAGCTTCCATGAAATCAAGTGAGAGATAGATCTTAGGCTTTATTTCAACCTCTAAGAATTGAGAGCAGCTTTTCTATATCATTGTCAGAAAGCACTAAACTTTACTTGCAAATGAAGTTCAAACTATTTTCTAATTCTTCTGATATAACTGAAAGTGGTGTTTTTGGACTCTCTCATAAGTCCCTCTCCTGTTACTGTGGATTTTGTTTCTCTTAAATAATGATCTTTCCTCTAAAAAATGGCTTAATCAATGTAATCAAGGTTAATGATATGTTTACCTGGCGAACGAACCCTTCAAGATTGGCAAGCTTGCCTAACGCCACTGCCATCTGCTGCATTCCACCAATGACCGGTCCGCCAGCAATGGTGTCAACCAGAGACTGTTGGAGCTGCTCTAGGCCTTGGGAGAGAGCCTCTTCTGCTTGCTGTGAAGATTGTTGCAGGCTGTAAATCCCCATGACTTGCTGTTCTGTTAAGGGGTCTAGCTGGGATATTAACATCTGCTTCACAGAAAAATGAAAAAACAAAAGACAATTGTTTTTGTTAGAGTATCTGATGGAGGTATTTTAGTCATTTTACACTAGTTGCATGTGCGTGTTGCTCTTTTAGGGCCAAAAGTCTCCCAAGACTTAAAGAATGGTTAATGAGAAAAAGGATATTGTCGACAATTTTATTTTTCTTTTTGTGCCAAGGAGAGGACACTCCTTTAGGACACTTTAGTTGTCTCAATCTCTCTCTTTTAAATGGATAATGTGCCCTTTATAAGGGAATATTTCATCTCCTTGTACAGTATACCATCTCTCACTGTGCCTCTCTTTTTCCTTAAATGACTACAATAACCCTTGTACACTACACAGATCCCTGTGCTCAGTAAATTTCCAATGCTGACCACTATAATGGCAGCGGTATCTAGAGTAGAAAGCATGCAATGTGATGTAATTTAAATGCATTAGGAAATTCAAACCTTGATGAGTTCTGAGGGCCTAAAACCACCCATCCACAGGAAGCAACGCTCGGCTGGAGTGGACCACATTCCGGTAATCAGGTGAAAGACATCAGATTTTGCAGCCACTACCTTGAGCCGGAAAATTTCATCGTAATGTGAAATATACCCATCTACTATAACCCTAAGGTCACCGTCCGATAAATGTGCTTGCAATCCTGTCCGGAGCTCCGACATGTGCCGGTGGTCGTCTTCTAGCCATCTTGCATACTCCATGTCAAATATTGCAGCTCCTGTAACAGCAAGAACAACAGCGATGATGATAAATGAAAATTAATGGTTGGGGTTAAGTTAGGGTTATAAGGAACATGACCCATTTGCACTTTTAATCCATGGTTAATCACATGGTGGACCAATGTGACACACTATTGAAAATAAACTACTTTTTTTTTTGGTAAAGATTGTGTTGCGTCCCTTTTTAGTCTTTAACTAAAACAAATGTTATTTCTGCTTAAAAGAGGAAAAGGATGATTGAGTTGATGCCAAAGAGAGTAGCTTTGTGCCTGGAAAAAGTCCAGCAATATTCCTATCATTATTGTGACTGTGTGGGTAAGACTATTTGGATTACAAGGTTTTGAGAATCACGAGATTTGATTAAAGAGATTTTTAGGATTTTTTAATTAAAATTTCAGCAAGTTTCTATATAAATTATGTTATGGAGAAAGCTAAGATATCAAACTCAGTCCTAGAACTAATAACTTGCGATTAGGATAATTTTAAATTCTGAAATTTACATAGGGTGAAATCAACCACCATTTTCTTTTCTTTTTTTACCAATTCAGCTACTGAAAAGACAGTTGAAAACCAGGACATGTCTTAGCAACAATATTTTATAGATTTTTGCATTTTTTCCAAAAGGACCAAAACAGCAAAATATATTATATATGAATTTTATTCTTAGAAATAAATAAGTATACCTAATCAAAGTTTGGATTGAGATCAAGAACACCACTTATGTCACACATTCCCCTTGACAAATCAGCAAATGTCACATGAGGATTTTACAATATAGAGAAAACTTGATAAAAGTTGCAGTCTTTTTCCTCTTATTTCCCTTTTCTTTTGTAAATTTATTGACCCTTTTGCTACTTCACTACGAAAAATTCAAGAGAACTCACCAGAGCTGATATTGCCACCGGCACCACCGCAGCCACCCAAGAACAGCCCCTGTAAAGCAACCCAGAATTAAAAAAAAAAAAATATATATATATATATATATATTGAAAATTTTAAAAGATTCTGCATTGATTGCTAAAATGTTGTCTAAATTTGTACAAAGTTAAAGACCTGCTGTCTTGCACGCTGAAGATCTTGTTCTAACTGAGTAAGTTTTATTCTACTAGTCTCTAGCTGCTGGACATATGCCTGTTTTGGGACACAACATAAAGACAACATTAAAGAAAAAAAATTACATTAATTGAAGTCACCAAGTTGTTGGAAAAGGAAAATGACCCTTGCCTTTTTCCTCAGTCGACTCTTCTTTGCAGCTTCCCTGTTTTGAGCTAAACGTCTCAATGTCTGGAACCAAAAGCAAAGCAAAGTTTTCTTTTTTAGTTATAGAAGGCAACAAATTTTGAACTCCGGACATTGTTAAGGTGGTAAAGAAAAGAAGAGAAAAATACCTTGGCATCAAGTTGTTTCTCTGATGTTGAACCTTTTCTCTGCAACAGGACATAAAACACACGTAAAACACTGTCCTAATACCCCCCACAATCAAGAACTAAGAAATGAACCCAAGTAAGAAAATTTATGCAAGTCGTCTTAAGTGTAGCATATTTTAAGATAAAATGATAAAAGAGATCTCTCACAGAATTCCCAGGAAGAAATTCTGGTTGCTGATCATTTTCATGTAAGTCTTCTAGAAATTGGTAGTCAAGAACAATGTCTGGGTGGCAATAATCACCATTATCTTCCATTTTGTGGAGGGGCTTTGGCTAATTTCCTGATTTCAAAGCTGATTTTTAAGGCTAAAAAGTAAAGACAAGAGGCTTAAGTGATAGTTATGGGGATTGAGTAAAGTGGGTCATTGTTATTGTACAAGAAAATAAATAACAGTGTAATGATTCTCATTTTGACCTTGTATATTTATTCACAAGTCTCCCTCCCTCCCCCTCTCTCTCTCTCCCCCTCTGATTTCATGTCAGTCATTTGAACAGGAAATCGTTCAGGAATCAGGGAAGGCTCTGGCCGAGTAGTTGGGATCTGTGCTTATGGATATTGAAGATATGGAGAGAGGGAGCAATAAAGATACAAACTTTTTCCGGAGTTTGGGATTTGGGAGAGAAATAGAGGGGGGGGGGGGGGGTCGTATAATTAA
>Ga0307517_10003917_pt1 | contig 23082 bp, 22 predicted proteins | sample 23_EM_MG_FD_194515 | JGI IMG/M metagenome (GOLD analysis project Ga0307517, IMG submission 194515) | Populus trichocarpa ectomycorrhiza microbial communities from riparian zone in the Pacific Northwest, United States - 23_EM | ecosystem: Host-associated > Plants > Roots > Unclassified | place...
GAAGAAGTGTCACTGGTTACTTTACTAAATTAATTGTGCTATGGGAAAAATGACGTAATTGTAAATCAAGTTGTCAGCTTGTCACAGTCGTAACCTGAACTGCCACGGCCATACTTATACCTTGAAACTCGTCATGTCTTTAGTATATCTGTATTACCTGGGTATTAATGGTTGTTCTGACTAATTTCACCTCCGATTTAGATTCACGCCTTGATCGCTGAAGGGCAGACAATTCTTGCCGAGCATAAAGCAGGAGACAGGGACTTCTCGCAAGGTTCGTAGAAGAAACTAATATCGAAATCACAGATTTTATTACGATACACTCAGCCATTCAAACGATTTTATCCAAAATTCCTGCAAATAACAGGCAAGTGGTCCAGCTCAAATGGCACACAACTTCTGACCCAAATCGAATAGCAAATTGACCTATGTCTGGGAACAATACCTCTTCCACTACATTTCCGATGGGCAACACATCTATCTTGTTATGACCGATGAGTCTGCTGGACGGTATGTGGTGCAAAATACAGACGCCTGACGTATCTGAAATTCCCGTTCAGGAGAATGCCATTTGTTTTCCTGTCTGACGTGCAAAAGAAGGTAAATAATGTGGCGTATTTTACTGACAATTATTGAATGTCCAGCATAGTTCGTATCGGCCCCATCATCATCCTCACGAGAACTTCCTCCATATGCCCTTCAAGGCACCTTTGGCCCTGTGATTGCGGCGTTGATGCATACATACAATACGGCACCGCCTTCTGACGAGCTGACACGCGCACAGAATGAACTCAATCAAGTCAAGGACGTAATGGTGCAGAACGTTGAGCAAATTCTGAGCAGAGGAGAAAGAATCGATCTATTGGTGAACAAAACGGATGCCATGGCTGGCCAGGCGACTGCATTTAGAAGAGGGGCCCGATCAGTCAGTCAACAGATGTGGTGGAAAAATGTGAAAATCCTAGTCCTTTCCTTTTTTGTCGGTTTGGTAAGGAAATATATTCTCGACTATGGATTCTACTGAAATGACGAACCAATCAGATCCTCGTGTATCTGCTCGTAGCACAAGCCTGCGGCTTTCGCTTGAACCACTGCGGTTCATGAATTGCGGCAGACCTTGTTGACAATTACCATTACAGATGGTTGACCTCATCAGATGACGATTATCATTGTTGTCACCGTCGACAGGTATTAATTATTCAGTACGGCATTGCAACAGCGTCAATTCTTGCTGGTATCATGCTGTGCAGTAAGCCGTCTGCCCAATTCTACGATTCCTTCTCAGCATTGTGTTCAGTTGAAGTTCCGCTTATCATCATGGTTCTAAATTCTATTCCTCTTGAGCGGTAATAACCAGCCTGGACCATTATATAAATCTTCAGTTGCTCCAACGATGGTATAGAATCTTATCTCAATCACGGAAGCAAATATTTAGCTTCCCTCGAGACATACTGAGCTACCCTCGTATGGTCAGTGTGAACCAGACTGTGTGCCCCACATTGAATCGCGGGCTTCTCAACACAGCTTTCGATACGGGGTTTATTCCGTCAACAAACTCCTCAAATCTCCGTTCCCAGCTGACTCGGGTGCACATGTAGAGATCAGCGATGCTTGATACCTCGAATCTAAAATTGTATGGACTTTGGAGTTCAGTCGATACCCCGTGATTGGCGGTTATTCAGGTGAATGCGATGATGCGGAGTAGGGTGGCATGTGGACATTGTATTAGCAGTAAGGAGGAGCAACCCAACGAAGGTAGTTTGCAGATAAGCATGCGAAAAGCCCACGACTCTTTGCAAGAGAAATAATCCATCAATAATCTTACATACACAAAGTGATAGATACATGATCGATGAAAGAGCCATGAAGTATGAGTTACAAAATGACCAGTTTCCGACACAGTAATGCAAGCCACACGAAGCCGTTGAGTGGTCCGGACAAATTATTCACAGGCTTGCAAGATGTCAAGATGTTTCCTGGTCCGCATATCTGCTTGCAGCATAAGGTCAAAAAAACCTACAATATGAGTGATAGTTCCAAATCAAAGGAGCGAGCATAGCCAAGATCATGGATAGATATGAACAGAGTTGGTAGGGATGGGCACAGGTCGAGACTTATGTCCACCAGAGGAAGCAGGAGCGTAGCGACCATGCTGACCATTTGCATGCTCCGGTACTGGTGTAGGGGGAGCTCCGGGCGGTTGACTATGAGTATTTCCAGTACTTGGTCTGCGTTTCAAGGGAGACGCAGCGTAAAGGTAGTTTTGGTTTGAAGGAACGGGTTGATCCCATCGCGAAGGTATGGTAGTAGACGACGGAACCTTTGCGGACTGTTCGCGATCTGCATCCGGGTGTAGCCTGCCATGGTCCACTCCATGCCTCTCTTCCTTTTGCTTTTCTTGCCCTTCCCTGTGTTTCTCTTCCTTAGGTTTGTCATCTCTTTGCCTCTCAGCTTTGTGCCTTTCCTCCCTTCTTTGCTGTCTCTCCTCTAAGTGCTTCCTACGGCGTTCCTCTTCCAGCTTCTTTGCTTCAGTACTCGCACTCGAATAACGTTGACCACCGAACGGAATCGGCGAAGGTACTGGTGCAAGTCGGTTGGATGACGGGGGAGCTGAAGCCAGAAGGTGAGAGAAGCCATCACTGGGATTATGTGACTGTGTCGTCTTTCCGGAATTTAATCCCCCTGTATGAGATGGCGGGCTACTTGTGTTTGGAATAGACGAATCACGGTCAACTTTGTTCAATGATGCAAAGTGAGCGGATGACATGTTGGGTAACGACGAAGAAGTCGGGGAGTCGCGAAGAAGATCGTGGAGCCTGTTACGAAGAGCGTCTCCATCTGGATTTGAGATTCGGATGGCAGGGGTAGGGGTTTCCCGGGTGTGATGTGAATACAAGCTGGGTCGACTGGGTGATGCTTGGGTCAGATGCAGAGCTAGTTTGGGAGGACTCGCAGAGGCACTACGCCCAGATGACGGAGAGCCGGGGCTCGTGGAGTGACTAGGAATGGAATGGGACCTGGCTCGATGGTAATGAGTTGCGTGAGGTAACTCCGAAACTTTGAAGTCGTCTGATTGCACGGATGGAATGACGTCTCCGGGTTGTTGTCTGTGGAAGGCCTGATGGTCTTCGATTGGGCGACCATGCTGGGCGCTGTCAGGAGTGGAAATCTCTTCCTCGTCTTCCTCCTCCTTTTCCTCACCGTCAATATCTTCCGTCAATTCTGGAAGAGGTGCAATTCCGCCCAGAACAGAAGGTAGCGCATTCGTAAATTGTGGTAAGGGTGATATCAAAAAACTTGATCCAGAGTCTCGCAAGGCCACTCCTTCCAAAGCTGACATATCGAGCTGTGGCAGGGCTGCCATTATTGTCTGAGCGACACCACCAGCAGTGCCAGAACTCTTCTCAACTGTACAGGTAAAAGGGGTGTTCTTAAGTAATTCAGTGGTCGACTGAAAGAGTTTATTGTACTGTGAAAAGAAAAGGAATCAGTTCGAAAGCCAGAGACGACGATGGAAAAGGACCACAGACCACCCTGCGTGTAATGTGTAAATGCGGATACCAAAAACAGATTCAATCGACTTACTCAGTCAGAATATGATAATTCCGAACAGCAAGCGCATTGTGCTCACGAAGACTCTTTTCCACAGCGAGCGCCGTCTCTCGCTCATAAAGTCGATCTTGCTCGGTTCGCTGCAGCCGACTCATCAAGTCTTCCTTCTCTGTTGCCAACGCATTAAGTTGATCGTTTAAAGCGTCGCTCGAGGTCCTCTGCTTCCTTAAATCCGACTTTAATTCGCACATGTAAGCAACCATTCTGTGTGCGACTCGAAGGTCGTGGAACTATAATATCAAGTTAACTCCTCAAAGTAGGGATCATTGAAAATGATACTTACCAGATGTCGAGGTTTGCCGTGAAGGAAATTTCTTGTATCCTGAATCAGCTGTCTCAGGCCCTGCTCCTCGATGCCCACGTCGGCAATACGCGCGATGGCCTTGTGGAGTCGTTGCGCTTCCTTGATTTCGTCAAGAGGACAACCGGATGTTTGTTCGGGAGGAATGGCGTCTACATCCACATGCAACTTTATGCATGAATTCAGTTCGAAAGGGCTCCGGCATAGTGGGCATAAACGAGCAATATTAGATATGCATCTGTCTAGTGTGAGGGAGACTGTATAAGAGAATTAAAATGGCGACTCACTCAACGCAAAAGACGTGTCCGCAAGGTATTGAACATGGCGCTTTGCTGTCCTGTGCGAATCTTTCGAAGCAGACGTCACAGGAGGAACCGGCACCAAAGCTCAACATACTCGGTCAACGAGTGAACGGGGTGAAGAAGTATTGCAGAAAGTAGTGTTGGCAGTGTGGGAAGTCGGGGTGTCGCCGAAGGATCGAAGGATGTTTTCTATTGTGAAAGGGGACAATTGCATTCGGAGGATCAAAGGCCAGCCTATGATATAAGTATCGCTCCGGAGGCACGAGGTAGACGTAAGTGAGAGAGCAGATTCAGGGATCTCCATTGCGGACGGCCCTGGTTGTTCATAAGGAGCTGTTACCATTTGAACATAATCACAGGAAGTAAGCCAACCCGACCGCGCGAATCGACCGCGCCCAGATGCTGCAAACCACCCGAGTTAAGGCCTCGTTCCATCCCGATTCTGGACACTTCCCAGCCGATAAAGATTGAACTGGTTTGGCAAGCGAACCCCTGAAGAACAAGAGCGCCGCATGACTCGGATAGACGGGACGATTGGGCTCAGGTGGCCTCATGTTGAGTCTTGACATATCAACAATTTCACCTGTGAAGAAAAGATGCCATGGCATAATGTTGTCCTTTCACTTTAACAAGCACTTTTCGTTGAACAGTCAAGTATTACTGAAAGCAAATGCTTACAACCTTTGAAATCGTGTGGAATAAGTTGTTAACAACAAGGTTAACAAAATCAATTGTTCGGCGGCCCGGACCTGTTGCCAGTGGGAGGTAATCCGAGGTTACTGTTTCTGTACAAATTGACATTGCACTCGGATTCCTGACGCAATTCGCGATAGAATGGTATAGCTACAGTGTTCCTAAAGGGCCGATAATGTCATTCGAGCACACCTCTTCCAGTGCGCCCCTAATAGCAGTGAGATCTCTGCTAAGGCTGATTGCGTGTGATTCGCCTTCCCAGATCTTTCGATGGCAAGCCAATGGCGCCAATAATAAGAGTCTAATCTCAACTATCATCAAGAAACTTCAGCCCGAGATTCCTGAAGGAAAACGTCGCATTCCATCTGAAGAGTATTTCTGACATTTGGGACCAAAGAGTCCAGAATCAGTTATCTCTTATCCTACTAGCCAACTACAGATAAAGATACTACCCTGTTTCATGCATTTTTTGTCCCTAATGGACCACGGTTCTGGTCCTGAGATTGGCTACCATTCGATCTTCAAGGCTTCGATGCGTTCTAAATTAAAATAAGTACTTGGGCGCTTAGCACCTTTTGTAGTAGCCTGTCGGAATGAATCCGGTTCCCACGGTCATCACTCGCGTTCTTGCCATCGCCAGCGCATAACTACAATTGTATTTCAGCACTTCACACCATGGTGAGTTCCTCTGTTATCCGATTTCGTATCTAATTGTTACTCCAAAAGTCCGATTCTGACTCTTCTCGCTCAACCACCCGAGGTGGAACAGTTTCCAAGCCTCCAGGCGCACAAATCAGGTTGGTCTTGTATGTCGTCTATGATCTACTGTCTAAATGTCTGCAAATCGTAGACGACGTGCTGCTGGATCCCAGGTAGCAAAACCCAATTCAACCCGGGCGGCTGGGGCAGGCGGGTCGTCAAACACGATGTTAAAGCTCTACACTGATGATTCACCCGGCCTTCGAGTGTAAGAGGACCTCTTGTCTCTAATGGCTATACTACACCTTTCCTTCCAGGGACCCATTCATTGTGCTTGTTCTGTCCCTGTCTTTCATTGGTTCGATATTCTTCTTGCATATCTCCGCCAAAGTCATTCGAGCATTCACAAAGTAATTTGCGGAAGATGGAGTCTGGACCCCTGATTATCATTATATCTGCCTATTAGTACACAGCTGGCAGGGTAGGCGGGTTTCCTTGACTCCGCGAAGCGATTTGGAAATTTGGACTCGCTTCCTAGACCGAAAAGTACCTTCCTTATTTTATTTATGATTTTCCCATCTTTCTTTTGTCAAAGCCAGCACCAACAATGATTCGCAGCATTCAAGGCTCCAAAACGACTTTATGTCAATCGCGCTACTCCAAACGGTTTTATATTCCCATCTTGGATTGGGGACAGTCCCTGTTCTATTGAACCCCGCATTGCGATTGCTTTCCGGCATGATAGAAATCGAACCAGTGGCAGGATGCCTTGCTTGCCAACACCAAACCAACCCGAACCAAATTTTAATATCCGGCTGACGAAACGACATTGCATGTAACTATTCGCTTTTATCGCTAAGTTGCTCTTCCACGTTGGCCACACGTTGCACCAGAAATCTTGTTGCCTTGTAGGACTGAGCTGGGCCTCACATTACCTTCCAACCTTCGCGAAAGGACTTCGAGTCTTGCACGAGTGCGTTATTCTGAGAAGAATGTGCAAGGTGAAGGGATGTGGTATTGTTGGTCTTTCCAACAATGGTACTGAATGAATTTCTCCAAAAGGTCATTTCTGAGAAATTCCGAGATCCACTCATCATGTGGGCGTCTAACTCCATGAGCCCATCGACAGAACAGGATTATCCTCCCTATAGGAGTTGTCTGATCATTCCACCTTCACGTTGAGGACTGAGGAAAATTACAAATTCTTGCTGCTAGCTAAATAGACTCTTGAGTGACAAGTCTTGACTTTAAACTCTTTCCCACTAACCTTTTTTCAATGACAATATTGATTCTCATTAATTTTGAGTCTTTGGGTCTGACAAACACCGACACAGCTAATTGAATTACAATGTCAATAGGAGAGCAACTTGCACCCATAAGTATATTATCTGCGGCTTGCCACTTCCGTAACTCAACAGCAGCGGGTATTTGGCGCTCGATTGCCCGCGCGGTTGCAACTGCATTTAGATAACTTGGGGTCTGGTTTCCGAGAAACATCCAAACACTCGTTTGCACACGAGGCCAACACGTTTGTTGGCAATTTGAAATTAGATATTACCCGAAATGGCCATTCCGATTACCAATGATGCCTTTTCAAATTTGCTTTGGTGCGAAGCACGGCGATCAATTCGGCCCTTCCGGAACAAGAGGTCTTCTTGAAAAAATATCAACGACTACTTTACATGGATATAACGAGAAGGGGTATGGGATATTAAAGCGCTGCAATACCATGTAAGGAGTTTTGGTGGACTTGAGTAAATACTCACTGCCAGCTCATGAGAGGTAAACAGCGACTCATCTAAAATAAAGTGGGGGGGTGTCTAAGATACCAGGACCTAACCAGAATGGAGTTGGGAGTTGAAGCAAGGATAAAAATTGAAGTATGGCAAGGGAATTCCATGTTAGTCCGCACGAAGCCTCAGAATGTCGGCGCGGGTTAGGCTAGCCTCTTCACAAAGGACTCTGAAGATCGAATTGGGATTGTCGTACAGGTTTAGGACAGTGTCAAATTCAGCGACATGTCCATCGTCCATTACAAGTATTCTGTCGTAATGGGCTGCATAGTGATCGTGAGTGCCGTCCTTAGAGACACGGATAGGAGGCTCTCACCAATAGTATTCAGTCTGTGTGCGATGCAGATTAGTGTGGCAGACCTAAACTCAGTTTTTATCGTTTGCTGAACCTTCGAATCAGTTTCAACGTCCACACTGCTCGTGGCCTCGTCTAGGATGATGATGCGGCTGTCCTTGACAAGTGCACGACCCAATGCGAGAAGCTGCTTTTCCCCTGCACTGTAGTTGGAACCTATTTTGAATGTTTGGGTGATCAGAAATTTCGTGAAGCTGGAACCATACCTTCATCGCCAATAGGTGCATCTAAATAGAACTTTGTCTCATTGCTGGGTTTGGCGTTTGTAGAATCCTTCGACAAAAGCCAAGCTCGTTGGAGGACAGATATCAGCTCAGCATCTGTGCGAAGGCGCTGTGGATCACTACATGGACTGTTAATTTTGAACAAGTATAGGAACAGAGAGCAGGTTATACAGGTTGTCCCGGAGAGTACCAAGGAACAGCGTTGTATCTTGCGGAACAAAAGCCATTCGACTGCGCAAGGTATTCAAGTCCACATGACTGATGTCGTAACTGTCGACTTCAATCTTCCCTTCTCCGAGTTCAACGAGTCTAAATCAATATCAGAAAGAAAAATCCTGAGTCATCGCTCCTTGCACCTGAGAAGAGCCTGGATAAGCGAACTCTTTCCAGATCCGGTACGGCCTACGATGCCAATCTAGAGGTTTGTATATTTAGACACCGCAGAACAAAATATCAGGATGGAAGCACCTTCTCTCCGGGTTGTATGGAAATGTTGATACCTTTGAGAACAAGTGGGAGACCCTCCCGATAATGCATTTTCACGTCGGTGAATTGAATGAGTCCTTTATCGGGCCAAGAAGGTGGGGGTTGTTTTTCATTATTAACAGTTCTGTTATCTTCAGGGGGTAATTCCGCATAGTGAAGGACACGTTCAACTGCGTTCATTTCCTGCTCGCAGTTGGCAAAAAGAGAAATAATCTCGGCTGAAATTTACCATTAGTATGAGTTGGGTATTTACATTTTAAGGGAAACGAACCAAATGTTAGGGTTACTGTGTGAAGACAATCCCTCAGTCCCCGTCCAATATGCCGCAAAGCAATTTAGTTACTCACTCGCAAGCGTGTAACTGAGAACTACACCAGTTTTGGCCGGGTTCGTGGTCTTACTAGTAGTGGCACCGAACAGTGCGATTCCGAGTACTAAGATATTGCCAAGAAAATCCAACCGCATCGCCAGCCAGCGTTGCATCGCGACAGTCATGAGGTAGGCTCTGTTTTGCATATCCAAACTGTGGTCTGCATTCTGGACAGAGCTCTCCTGATCGAGAATTGGTTTTATTAGAGTGTTGATAGATATTTCGATCCTACCTGTTTCGAATAGGCCCGGATCGTCGATAAACCAGTCAGCGTTTCTATACCACAGGCATCAGTATTGGTTCATCCATGGTAGTGCAAAGTCCATACCTGAATAAGATGCGTATAAGAATGACCGAAGTATAGAGTCCATTCGTTTCGTCTCCACCGACGAACGGCGATAGAAGACTGATGCGCCATAATATAAAATCACCAAAGGAATGAATATAGTCCCGAGATACGGGAATGTGTAAAAGACAAGTGCAATCGTCCCAAAAACTTGAAAAAGTGTTCCCAGAAACTAATGTTGAGGTATTATAAGACATCGTGCTTTAGAGCGGACAACTGACCTGTAGCAGAGAAAGGGGAAGTTGAGTGTCAATACCCGACTGGTCCTTGGTCAATCTGGAAGAAATTCGTCCTGGGAATGTAAGAGACGTCTAATAGATGAGAAGAGACCGTTTACCAATTGGCGTAGTGTCAAAGAATGATGAGGGTGAATAAATGACCCCAGTAAGTGCACCCCTGTATAGACTCAGACTTGCAGCTAGTGAGAGAATGCTAGAGGAACCTTCAGTATGGAAGTTAAACTGGGGCAAACTTATGGATAACCCACATGAAGACGTAGGTCTGGATGAAAGACCCTAGTGCCAGGGCGCCGCCTTTAACACTGTTATCAATAATGCCAGTAGAAGACACGATACGAATACAGACCAATGGCCCCGTAAACGGCCATGTAATGACCATTCTTGAAATGCGGAATCGACTTTTCTGTCCAAAAACCAAGGAACAGTGTAATCGCCACTAAAAGGAGACAATGAATAATCCATTGAGAAATTTTGGAAATGGGAACTCACCATTCCCAGTTTCGTTCAATATCAACAGGCATAGGATAATGGGCACCCAAAAGAGTCCACCTGCACTGTGGAGATACTTTATGTAGACATCCCAACCCACTGCGCCGACGTTTCGCTCCTCTTCCTCCATCAAAGGAGAATTCATTTCGTTTAACAATTTTTTGTTTCCTAGTTGATCCGCTCCACATGCAACCTTCTGGTCGGGAACGACCCTTTTCTCAAAGTCTCGGTCCAAGTGTTCATCGATGAGGTGACGGAAGACGGCGCCGTTTGACATGAGATCCTTTGAAAACAAGACCTCAATATCGGCTTGACCAAAGGTACTGAAGCTCACAGTATATGATCCTTGTTCAATGATCCTCCCATCGTCCATAACATAAATATAATCAGTCTTGTCTAGGACGTGAAGCATGTGGGTAACCAGAACCCGTGTGCGTGTTGCCAAAGGGCCATTAAGGAGACAGTTCTCTACGATGCTTTTGCCAACATATGCATCCACTGCAGAGAGTGGATCGTCTAAAAGGACAACATCCGCTTGCGAATAGACTGCGCGGGCTAAAGAAACTCTGGCCTGAAAAAACATAATAAGAAATTAAAGCTGAACAAGCGGGACATAGTTTCCTAACTTTTTGTCCACCTGTGTTGAGATTTGAATCAGGACTCGTTTCTGGTGAAATAAAAGTACTCTTACCGCTCAGAGTAATGCCCTTCTCGCCGATCTCCGTGTGTTTTCCTTGGGGAAGAACCGCAAGATCTTGTTCCAAGCTGCAGGCCCTGATAACCTGCAGAAACCTTTCCTCATCGTATTCCTTACCAAAAAGTATGTTGTCCAGTATAGTTGCATTTTTGATCCAAGGAACTTGAGGTACATATGCAATTGTTCCACCAAATACTACCTATAAAGGGCTTGCATCACAAGATGGGGGAACCGAATTAGTGCACATACCTCGCCCCTTATCCGCCTCATCTCACCAATCAATGCTTGAAGGATCGAACTCTGTTTAAGGGGGAAAGAATGATACATAAAAGCGAAGTAGAAGAGATGAAGTATACCTTTCCAGACCCAACGCGACCCACGATAGCAACAAATGCACCTTTTCGGAATTCTAATCGAAGATCTTTCAAACCAAAGGGTTTTTCTTCAACGGCAGGAGAAGGCCTATCTTCAACATGAATTCCTTCGCCTTCGATTGTCACAGGCAGAGAATCTTCCTGTCCCTTCTTCGCTTTCCAGAACTTCCAGCGTGCACCGTCCATTCTGGAATCCTTCTTGCGTCTCCTTTCTTCCTCTTTCTTTTTCTTTCTCTCGTCCATAAGCAGCTTAAACTCGTTAGCTTTCTCATCTTCCTTCTGATCTATCACCTGCACTTTATCATTGCCACTCACTACCTCCCACTCAAAATCTCCATCGACCGACACCGCTGCGTCTTGTGACGGATCAATCCTAGGCATATGCATTAATTCTTCCGCCAACAAATACTTTGATATGCGAGCAAGCGAGACAATGGCATCAGCAAGGCTGGACAAGACCATCGGGAAGATGATAAGTGGCAAACGGACGTTCTGTAATTGGGAACAATGTTTTGGATGTGGGGGAATAGGAGGGTAACACGTACGTTGAACAGCTGCAACGAGGTAAATATGATTGCTACATTGAGATCATGGCCAGTGAGCGAGTATGTAATCTATCACATTCATGGTTAGTCAATAATTAAACAATTGACTCGAATGGACCAACAAAGCTGATAATAATTGCGATAATGGGGATGGCGGTGAACATGGAAACAAGTAGAGCACCCGCTACCCTATACAGCCACAAAAGGGTTGTTAGCTATTAAGCCATTACTTGGAAATAACACACGAAGATTTCTTGATCGTTCTGATTTCTCCCTGACGGAACTTGGCGATTGCTTCTGCATAAAATGATTCCCATCCGTATACCTTGATCAATCGGATGCCCTGTAACACTTCTGTTGTGAGTCGTACGCGCTTGTCGGTGATCTTAACCCCCTTTGCGTGCTGATTTAGTAACACCTTTACTAGGAGGTACTGAAAAGGCAAAGCAACAATCATGACCTACATAAATATAGATAGTGAATGGATCTGGAGATAAGTGTGTTTGAAACGTACTGCAAAACCGGCGAGCGTAGAATAACCCAACTGTAGAGGAATATATTCAGCACCACTTGTTCCTTATCAAAATACTTACGTTTCCGATGAGAAGGCCAATACTCAATATCAACTAGATACATGTTGAATGTTCCGTTTACCATCAGTAATGAAATAACTTACTTGAATAGGGGCCGACCATAAGCTGAAGTCAACGTATGTCACTTACACTGGGAATGCCAAGGAGAACCAACTCACTGAGGACCAAATGCGGCAAATGCGTCCAATCTTGTTACGTCAACAGAGATCATCGTCGTGACTTGACCCCCTGTATGCTCCATACGCGCTTTCCCCGATAGTCTCAAAGATTTGCGAAAAATTGCCCCAATGAGACTGGTGCGTACGTACAGACCCGTTGTCATCGCAGCTATTCGAGGAGAGTTAATGTGTTTACTCCAAGATCGAGGACGTGGTCTCTTACCAAGGAAGAAGTGATTGGCCATCTGCGAGCAGAAACAAATATATATATGAAGAAAAATGGAGTCCGAAGAAGACTGCACACCAAACTGGCTCCAACTGTGTCACATTCTCGTTGATGAATAATTCATGGATTATGACCTATGAGCGAACCTTTCATCCCGAAAATAATAAATGCCAAACCAACTCCAAATCCTACACCCTTAGGCTTCTCGAATCCCGCTGCTGCAGCCAGTGCCTGATCAGATGATGAAAGACTGTGATACACATAAACCTCTATCAGCCATGTGAGGAAAACCTTGATGACGAGGGGTATCATTGTCCGAAGAGTATCTAAATTCCAATAAATGCTGGACAAGGCTCTGCGAAGAGAGAAAATTAAGACCCACCAGATACAAGCAATAGTAGAGAAGACCAGAAAATTCGCTTCTTAAAAGTGTTGAGGATTGCTTTGAATAAGGATTCGTCGTATATCTCCCTTTCCGCATGCCCCGACTGCCCGGGTTCCTGGTCATTAGAGGCTTTCGGGACAACGACGGCGCTTCGCAAGTACATTGGTTGCTTCTCCTCTGGGCAACGCGAATAGAAGGCCATTTCCATTGTGGTTGCGAGCGCATCTGTGTGTTTAGATGCCGGAAGCTCCCAAAAATCTATTATAATTTGGAGAGATTCAAAAAATTTGGAGTGACTTCTGGCTTACCATCCTCCAGCAAAGGCCTCGAAAATCCTACATTCAGAAAGGTCCCCAGCCAATGGATTGTGAGTCTCGACAACCATCTGATGGTTAAATCATGAGTCGTGTACAAACACAATAGAATTGGACCTACGAAGACTCCCTCTCTGGCAAGATCTTGCCTTTTCCAAAGGCTGGAGGAGCTGCGGGTGGGTGTAAAGGGTTCCACCGCATCTACCTTTGTGATACTGACTCCGCAAAAAGGATGGATGCCGCCCGTCAAACCAACGCGCTATATAGTCAACAAATGACTCATTTTTGTCGTTGATCTTGGCAGATCTTAGTCTAAGACCTGTTCGTCAGTGATCCAGGTGATCCGGAAAGCTATATATAAATGGTCTTTCCTCCGATCTCGCCGCCGTTCAACGTCATCTAACTTGAGTTAAGATGGCCGAAATTTTACTAATTACCATTGCTCTGATTGAGGATGGGCAGTGAATATTGCATTTTATGTTTTCAATTTCCTTCGACATACAGTCCTTTTTGGTGAACAATTAATGTGTAGCTAGAGTTCCTTAATAGCTGAAAATTTTGTGAAAGAAACTACAATTTCCGATCTCCGTTTATACATCTTTCACATTGACAGCAAAAAAACCATTCCTCGCTCAGCCTTGCGTTCCTCTTCTCCCTTTCTCCATCCCCTCCTTCCACTTCAACATACGCAATACTCAGCTCGTCACCCTCTATCACATCCCTCAATGTGTAAAACTCAACCGACCTCCCAACTCTCCGTTTTTTGACATTAGGTGTGCAGTCTTTCGATTTCCATTAGACATCGCCGATTTATGCAAGACGAGGAGTAAAACAATTGCTCACCATGGTTAAAAAAGCTCCCAAACACATACGTACCCCACCCATACATCTCACTCTCTTCTCCTTCTCCTTCCTCCCAGATACCGAAAACATTCCCTGGGTCCCTGCCTAAAATCGCACGAACCACCTCAAAATTCTCCAAATCCGATAACAACAGCTGCAGCGCCTTTCGTCGTTTTTGCTCCTCCACTCCGTCTTGTCGACCATTCTTTTCGGATTCTCGTCTCCATTGTTGTTTCGAAAGGTCGCAGACCATGCCCCTCAGAAATGTATATATTTTGATACCCGCGGCAAGCATGTACGGTTTCGAACGAATGTACTCCAGCTCGTTGTCCTGCAGGAGCATAAAGTCATCCCAAAGTCCTGGATCAGACATGGTGTCTCTTGCGAGACTCGGGACACGTTTCAAAGGTACTTCAGAATTCGACGTCGAGTCTTGGGTTTGGGGATCCCCTTTGGAGCAGTGTACCCGGGGTTCAGAAAAGATTCGGAATTGCTCCACAACTTTCCTGATCATCCCCTCCAGAGCAAATCTCGCAGTGTCCAACTCGAGTTCGTTCAGTATGGGCATTGTCACAGGTTGCCTGTTGCTGGAATGTGACACGGGGTTTGGGACTTTAATTGCTGATTGAATATCCTTGTCGGGACCTAAGTTTGGAAGGGGAAGAATAGGGTCCGATATCAACGCAGACGCAGCATGAGATATTGTCGATTTCGATACTGAGGCATGTCGATCCTCCCTTGGCTTCCTCTCTACCTTTGCTCTGGCCTTCCTTCCAGAAGCAAACTTCGACAGGTTCTCAACCTCACGCCAAATGTGATCCAGATATTCAGGGGTTATCTCTGCTGACGAAATGTCCACGTCTCCCATGTCCTTCGATAAAAACTCCGAAACCTCCGTTCGCTTGTCGGATGAAATCCTCGTACCCTCATCCACTTGGGACGAAAATCCGTTAACCATGTCCTTTGTAAACGACTCCGTGAAGCACCTCTCTCTCCCCCGCCGTATCGAATCACCCAACGCCTTCTCGAAACCTTCCAAAATGTTGGCAACCCACTGACCTCCCTCACCGTCCCAGAGTTCAAAGTCCCGAGTCCAAGACGCCAAGCAAGAAGGACTACAGGACCACAAACCAGGTACGAAATGCGAATTTCGATCCCGCTTTTCACCATGCTGGTGGTGGTTCTTCACAGGCCCAGTTGGATCCCCTTTCAAAGCGGCTGCTGCACCCCAAGTCAAGGTGGGTGTAGTCTCGAGTACAGTTGCATACCGCCACTTGAAACACCAAGAGCAGATTTCCTTCCTCCATTTTCTCATGACGATGGAGGCGTATGGACCTGGGAGAGTCAGAATTGTGGTATCCTTTGGGATAACACACAGCGAGAAGGCGCCAAGCCCTGCTGCTGGTGTTTGACGAAAGACGAAGAGGGGCACAGAAAATGGCTTGGTTGGAGTTTCAGCCGAACATGGCTCTACATCCAGATCGTACGATATGGTCATCTTTCCTGAAAACGGGAGTGAGTTAGCAATCTTTTAGCAAGAGCCGAGCTACTCTTGTGGTTCTGACGACCAAAGATCAAATGGACGGTGCTTACAATCTACGATCCAGGTCTAAAACTCTACAAGTGTGGCCTCTATTTGGCCTCTATCTTCCAGGGTATGAGATAGTAGCATAGACATACAAGCGAGTCAAGCTAACCTTATGAAAAAGTTTTTAAATGGGGAGATACGCCTTGAACATCATGGTGACTGAGAAGTCAGAAACCATGTAAAGGCGGTCCATCCGGGCCGATTATTTCAAAGATCCAAGGCTTCACATATACACGTTCAAACCACAACTCTCATTTGAAGAGGTACAGCAAACGGTCAATTTCTTCATTGTTCTCGTCTCACAACTTTTTCACAGCTTTATATGGCCATCGCAATATTGACGCTTCGATGAAGCCCTCCTCAGAACTAAATTCAAGGATACTCTGAACCAGCAAGCAACTTCGCCACCCGACTTCAATGAGACCGTTGCTGACAGAAATGCCACCCTTGTCCGGGAACCACGCAGTCGAATATGTCTCTTCACCAATTCGACTGGTCCCTCTTGATATTCTACATGAAATAATTCTTCATTGTTTGCCAGTACACCCGACCATCCAATCAGCAAGTCCCGTCATCTCTTCACTGAGTCAAGTTTCTTCTGCTTGGAGAACGGCAGTTCATTCCTCACCACGACTTTGGTCTAGGCTTTTCGTGACAATTCAAGATGATACGGTCGATACCTTGGATCGATGTGCACGAATGGTGACTCGGTGGTTCCAACGTGCACGATCTGTTCCTCTATCCTTCTTCTTGAACATCGACTTCGAAGCCGAATTCGACGAAGACATTGCGCATATACGTTCCTTCCTCGTGGATATCTCCTCAATCATGCCGAGAGTTCAGCATTTCGGTCTCCATGCTCAACTCACCACCGAATTGTTATATTCTTTTGTCGGTCTAGAATGGAAATTGCCGTTGTTAAAGAGACTCGATCTTTTCAGCCACTCCCGAATCGACCAAGTGAATCCAATCGCATATTCTGTGCCGATATTTCAAACTGCTCCAAACCTTGTCCAGGTTGCAATTCAGAATACGATCACTAGTGCCCATGACGTCCAGCACATTCTTCCATGGTCACAGTTGACAGATATCAATATGGCCTATAGCATTTCTGTATCCCGCTGGATCGAAGTTATGGAGATGTGCCCAAAGATGCGCGTCTTCGAAGTTTCCTTTAACGAAGAGGACAACGTCTGGCCTTCTTCCCTGGAATCTTACCCCCCGAAAGGCACCCATCATAGTCTTGAACGCCTATACCTCGATATCTCGAATGGGGGTGCATTTTTGAACCTCCTATCCCTCTATAGTTTTCCTGCCCTACGGACTCTTCATGTACTCTATCACTCGGAACCCCTTCTTGACTTTCCACGTCCGAAAGGCATTTCCCTGCTCGCCAATCTTCGGGAGTTTTCATTCAGTGCGATGGGGCTTCATTTTCCTCGTGAACACTTCACATATGTTGTCGAGATCTTACGTGAAATGGTCAACTTGGAGGAGCTGGAGCTCCAACAGGCGACGCAGGACTTTATTCCCATATATGAGGCCTTATCGTTTAAGCAAGAAAAGGCTATATTACCGCGACTCGGCACTATCAAATTATGGGTTTCATCTGAATCTGAACCTGGGAAGGATGAGGAACTTGAACCGCTTTTCAAAATGTTATCTTCAAGATGCACAGAGGACATTGTTCCAGTTGGTTACAAACCACTTGAGGAATTCTTTGTGGGAGTTGAGGCAGAGGATGTACATGAGCGGATAAGTAACATGTTTGATCCTTGGCTTGGCAGGTTGCCTCCACAATTGCGGACTAATATTGATCTAAGTCGTTCTTACTACTTCGATCAACCAGAAGGATGGACATATCCTATAGCTATCAATGATTGGTAGAAAGTTTATTTTTTTTCATTACATTTGTTTTATAACTGATATTATCTAATCCATTTCCTGACTTTCCAAGCTACGAAAAGCAAACGCAGCAAATTAAGTGCAGGAAAAAGAGAAGAAGGGGATCCCCTACGACACAAGCCGGGAGTGCAGTGGCAAGGTCATTGCGCCCAAGGGATGCAAGCAGAGCCCAAGGATCTGGGGCGACAAAAATTAGATAACCAAAAATGGGGGCTGTGCCCCCATAATAGTGGTTAAACTATTAAGAACAGATACTACACTTGATCTAAGCCAAAAGGCCAGAGTGGTAAAGATTCATTCCCGTTTCTCCCTGGTTTATATAGATCCATGGAAGGCGCACGGACCTTGTTGGCTGACATGTGACAACGGCCCGAAGTGAATTAGGAAAAAATATCCCAAGTGGGTAACACTCCGCAAATGCGATAGAGATTTTGTAATTTGATAATTATTCACATCCGTCTCCATGTACGGCACTGGCAGAATGTGACATCCTCATCGACAGTCATATAACTAAAATTTCATTACAAAGGGAATCATCTAGAGTACTTCCGAAGCCGGAACAAACAATTAAAGACCCATACTATTTTTCACCATACTAACCATCAACGTCTTGCTCTTCACCAGCCTAGTGAACCAATCTCCAAACGAAATTCCCCAAAGAATATCGAAATAGGACGACCCTCCATTCTAGTACGAAGACAGATCAGCGATCCCCCTCAAGAATAAAAGATCCAGAGAAAACTTGCCTTCCCGTTAGTCAGAGCGATCATCTCGATAGATCCCTTATAATTTTTGAAACTTGATTTTAAACCGACGAGAGTCAAGATGTTGTTTGATACGATCGTAATATGGCCGACCGCTTTGGCCGCCTGTTTCTGTTCCTTCCAGTCGATGATATCGCCCAAGGCAAAAATTCGGGGATGACCCGCAAGTTGTAGCGTCGGATTCACTTTCACGTAACCTGTGTTGGTGAGGACGTCAGACCCAAGGGATTTGATAAATTCAGTATTGGGGAGCGGGCCAAAGGTGGGGACCTACACCCAGCCGAGGAAAATTAGTATAGCGGGTGAAACTAAATGGCAGGCTGGCTTACCACAAGGTCTGCAGGAATAGACTTGCCACTCCGGGTGACGATTCTGCCTTCTTGAGGTTCGAGGCTTTCGACGTAGTCGCCCAGGACCAATTGGACACCACGTTTAAAGACCTTCTCTGCAACACCCTTCCTCCAACGGTCTGGATATGTGCTGTTCAAGGGCAAGGATTGGCCGTGGACAATGGTAACTCGTTTCTCCTGATCGAAACATCAATCACGGATATAATTAAAATCTTAAATCGACGTACAGGCCACCGATCCTTGACTTCTCCTGATAATTCTATGGGGAAAACATGTTAAAACCTGAGCGTGTTTTTTGAAGTCGTAGAGTGATCTCACCAAAGCCAATAGCGCCCCCACCAACGAAGACGACATCCTGAGCTTCTGCAAATTTCGTGCGCCAGGAGTTGACAGACTCCAGGACCTGCTTCTTTGTCGTTCCAAACGCAAGAGGACCAGCCCAACGACTTCCAGTGGCAAGAATAAGAATGGAGTAATCAACAGATTCACCATTATTCAATTCTACGCGTCCACCATCGCTCCCATCAACGATGGATGTAACCTCGGCATATACGAAGCGAACCTTTTCTGAGGTGAGGGTCGAAGGGTGATCCATGATAGATTTGTTTTCATAGCCGCCTTCTGGTGTGACGACCATGCGAATGGTACTCGGTAAATGCACGACGAAATTCCGGGGTTCAACGACAATAAGGTTATAGTCTGTATCAGATAACTTGGCTGAAAGGTCCCTGAAAAGGAGGAAACCAGCACTGCCAGCACCAACGATGACTATATTTGAAGAGGACTTAGTCGACATGCCGTATGTGAGAAGGAAAGTTTTTGTTCGACCGAAGGGCAGAAGCTCCTTATATCTCTCTACATCTTGTTGCTGTTCCGCCTAATCACTGTGTTGTCATCGAGAAAATCATAAGCAGGGGTGCCATTTACCGAAAGTCAGCAACAAGGTCAGCAAGGAGCGTAAGCAGATTTACACATTACATAACAATAACTTACACGTGGCGATGACAGAGTGTCTGATCATGATTAATGGATCTAATAAAACTTTCGATCATGATCAAGGGTTACTGGTTGATATTACAAGATATCACATAAGATGTAATAATCGACACCAACAGGTTTTCAACCTTTTGAATTATCAATATATCTTACGATAAACTTTGGATAAACTTGGGAGCCTTCAAGCTTCAAGCCGTTCGAATAATGAAATTACTTATACAACACGAAGGAACGCCATTACAGCAAAGTTTCGACTCGCCCCCTCAACTGATAACAACTCGTGGCAAACAAATAGAAACGGTTTTGCTTTTCTTTTTATTGTCGCCTGTCAACTAGAATCTGAAACGGGCAAGTCACCGCTTGCTTGAACAATCGGGTAAAATAGGGATTTTTCGACATCCATACGATGCCTGTTAAAACCAACTTCCGCATCAGGATTCTCCTGCTTCCTCTTGATTCCGGCCATGTTTTCCTTGCACTTCGTCTCCGCATTGGGGTCACTTCCATGATATTTTTCAGCTGCCGCCTCATAAGCACCATATGCGTTGTCGAAGTCGCCTTTGCGGATGTATCCATAACCCATGAGTTCCAATGCTCGCCCGATTTTGAATCGATTCCCAAGTTGTGAGGCCATCATTAGTGCTGTTTCAACGTGCTTCCATGCTTCGGTGTCTTGATTAGCACTAAAATGGATCTTACCAGATTCTAAGCAGACATCTAACAAAGAACTTGGATCAACATTTGATTCGACAAGCTTCCAGGCCTTCTGAATAGCATCCAGCGCCTCTGTGAACCTCCGCTCATAGTACTGCACCCGAGCAATGATCTGATAGGCGAGGTAAGAGGAGTTTTCCGCAAGCATGGTCAGAGCACGGTTCAGGTGCTCCAAAGCTTCCTCTCTGTGTCCAGGTACGTATCGTTGTCCAGGTGCGTTGAGAGCAGCCCCGAGAACCACCAGACTCATGCCATGTATGTGGTCATCCGATAGAGCGGCACACTGGATTTCGACATCCCGGGCCAAGGAAACCACTTCGCTCTTATCTTCAAATGTCATTCTCGCAGCGTCCACAAGATCAAGTCCGCATTTGCAGTGGAGCCGTTGCAACTCCACGTCACCAGCAGAAGGGTCGTTAGAAAGCGAATGAGCCTCTTGCAGATATTTGAAGTAGTGATCATCACCAAGTTGCCCATAGGTGCAGCCCAAGCACCAAATCGCTGAGACTATGTATCTCTTGACTCCAGAGGCTCTGGCGGCCTTCACAGCAAGTTTCGCGATCTCAAGATCGGGCTTGGTGTCACAGCGGTACCAGCCGAAGGCAATGAGTGCTTCAATAGTTCTATTGGACGGATTGGCGTGGTATGAATCAAAAAGGATGGACTGAATATTGGTTTCTTCGGCTGCGAGTGCCTTTGTATTGTCAGTGAATGTAGGATCATCATAGCGGCTTGCGTGATCTAGGACGTATTGACAGCAAGCCGACAGTATCTGGGTCCGGATCTTCTCCTCAATACGATTATGCTGCTGCATAAACGACTGTACGACAGGGACCACAAAGAGTACTGGAGGAGAATCGGTATTTTCCCGTCTGTTCTCAACCAATAATGCCGCCTTCCCTAACGTGGCGATAGCGGATGGGATCATCGATGTCTGTATCGCCGAATCAGTAGCCCACCAACGTAGATTCTGTTTGGTAGTCCCTGCTGGTAGCAAGGATAGGATAGTGAGAAGGGTGTAGGCATTGGGATTCCGCTTGATGAGGTCGCTCTCAACAGAGAGACTTATGCTATGATCCATGCTCTCTTCAGGCTTGTCTGAGAGTATGTCAGGACCAGACTTTCGCCATGCGTCCAACAACTCCTTGGCCGTCGATATTCCTTCCATTCCCAGCTTTGCCATAAGCGTGACGGCGAAAGGCATGTTACCTAGCGCTTCCAGTAAAATGACGATATCTGCATCAGAGTCCTTCGAACTAGGATTGTTGTCGTGATAAATACGAAGGCAGGCTTCTTCATCTGTTGGTTCTATGTTCTTCAATTGCCATTTGATTGCCGTACTGCAGGGGGGAATCCTTCCACGCATCGTGATGAAGATTGCGATGTGGGTTAGCTTGGATAGCTGACGGAGGATGTCCTCGACCTGTTTCTGAGTACCAGTACCACGTGCATTCCACGGCGTCTCGAAGTTATCGAGCAGGATAAGAATGGGCTGTTCCAAACCATTGAGGTGAGAAATGACTTTTTCAAGCGTAACCTTATCTCCAGGTACCTGCAGTTGTATGTACAGGATCTCGACGAGGAGAGCCGCTGATGTAGCTTCGATACAAGGCACCCAGACACAATTTCCACCCGGAAACTGCTCATTGATGAGAGGCAGTTCAACAACGGCGAGTGAAACAGAAGTCTTCCCCATCCCACCTGGACCTAACAAGCAGATGTAAGCCGTTTCCTTCTTCACGAGCAACCGAGCGATCTCTTCGACAAGATCATCCCGCCCGTGAAATATCTCCGGTTTTAGAGGGATCTGGTGTCGAAGGACTGTATCCGATGGGAGCATCGTGCCTGACCGCTTGCTCTTGAACAGGTATGTCGAAATATTTTCCACCTTGTCAGCCATATGTTTTACATCTTCGCCGACATTTTTTACATCTTCATGGATATCGTCAATCTTTTGACTGATTTTGTTTAGGCGGGCATGAAGTTCCAGGAGGAGATTAGAGTCGCGGAGGTCATTGGCAAGCTGGGAAGGGTCAACTTCAACCTACTGAGCCATTTGGAACGTCAAATATCCAACAACATACCTTGAACCCCTCCTGGGCAGTAGAAAGCTGTTTTAGACAGCTTTCAATCGCGTCCATATTGAGACTCGTGTATAGCCCCTGCAACCATTGATTCTGGTTCCGAACTTCGGACAACTCCCTGTCAATCGTCTTCAAAGTTCTGTAAGATACTCAGCAGTTGACGATCGTCGACGAATTCGAGGCTCACCTAAGGAGGTCTTCGATATCTTTTTCGATATCCTTCACAGCCTTCACGACCACTTCACTACCTTCTTCGTACCTCACCGTTACATTGTCCAGAACAATGATCATGAGATGGCCGACCCTCTCTTGCAATTCTTTAACCTTTTGCTGGACCGCTGATGCCTCCTGATAGACAAATTATGTTAACTGCGTTGCAGCCTTCATGTGTAGAAGTCCACGAACCTCGCATACTTTAATAATATTCATCGCGACTCCAATCGCTTCTTTAAGCAACGGAACCGGTATCACGCTGGATGCAGACCGCAGTAGTTCTAGAGCCTGTTTCCCAGTGGCGATGATGTACTGTGTCGCAGTTGGAACAACTTGCCGAGTTTTTTCAGGCAATTTCTGAAATTCAGATGCTCGTCAGAGCCATAGGGCGTGAATCATCTAACTCACCTCATCCGATTCCGCT
>Ga0307517_10003918_pt1 | contig 23082 bp, 31 predicted proteins | sample 23_EM_MG_FD_194515 | JGI IMG/M metagenome (GOLD analysis project Ga0307517, IMG submission 194515) | Populus trichocarpa ectomycorrhiza microbial communities from riparian zone in the Pacific Northwest, United States - 23_EM | ecosystem: Host-associated > Plants > Roots > Unclassified | place...
CCCCCCCCTCATCCCCCCCCCCCCCCCCACAGGAGTTGCACTCGTACCCGATTCTCACGGAGGACTGGGGCGCTGACGAGTACGTGACCCTTGTCATTTTGACGTACATCTATTGTATTCTTATCACTATCCCCCAAGGGAACTCTTGCTGCTCGAGGGCGTCTCTCTACAGGGCTTGGGAAACTGGCAGGCTATCGCTGAGCACATCGGAACGCGAACCAAGGACGAAATCGAGGAACATTACAAATCAGTCTACATCAATTCTCCGGACTGGCCATTACCAGTACGTTACGTCTTTTGTCTCCCCCCATATGAATCGGTCTGACAGCAAACGCTAGCGAATGGATCTACGTTTCGAGGTAGACGCCTCCGAGTTTCAGGAGCGGAAGCGGAGGCGAATATCCAACATGAATACCACCCCGGCCCCTATGCCGAAAGTCGCTCCGACATCAGCTCCTGCCATACACGAGATCGCCACGTTCCTTCCAGGGCGTCTCGAATTTGAACACGAACTCGACAACGAGGCCGAAGACCTCGTAAAGGACCTAGAGTTTGGCATCGTTATCCAATACGGTGGCGATTCCATTCCCTTCGACGATACCGCCCCCCCTCCCCCGCTGAGTGAAAAGTCAGATCCAACCGCTTCAAATTCTGGCTCCGCTCTCGATTCGATCAAGAAGTCCCAGGGCGTCATTAATGGCGGCGTCAATGGACACACGGCTTTGGTTAATGGAAACGCTGGCAAGCAGAGATCCGGCCCTGTAGACAAATCGGCCGATGACGACGAGGACGCCGAGGCGGAGGAGAACATGATGCCACCTCCTATCGAGACCGATGACTCCATTGCCTTCAAGCTCACCCTCTTGGATATCTACGCGAGCCGCGTTGAGAGGCGACGTGAGAGCAAAGCCATCATGTTCGAGCGTGGCCTACTCGAGTACAAGAAGGCAGGTTATCCGCCACGTGGAGCTTTCAGTCTACCTAATCCACCCTCCACAGATCCAAGCGGCGGATAAGAAGCGACCGAAAGAAGAAAAAGATATCGTCCACCGCCTCCGCCCTTTTGCCAAATTGCAATCGGCAGCGGATTACGAGGCGTCTTGTGCCGATATTGTTTGTAAGTCGTATGTAATACCATCTCCAAAGTACAACCTTGTCTCAATTCAAACGTCAAGATGAGGCCATGTTGCGAAAGCGCATTCAAGAACTCCAGACGTATAGGAGGCTCGGCCTGCGGTCCGCCGGGGATATCGAGAAATACGACGCGGACCTCGCCAAAAGGGTCAGTCCGACTCTGATCTTCACCGCTAGATTTGATTTGCCTGATTTCTTTCTCAAGGCGCACGCGAGGGCGACTGTGACCCGAGACTGGTATACCTCGGAGCGGATCCAACGGAATGGATCGGCACGTCAATCTTCCGTCACGGACCCCAGAGGATCGGAAGGGCCTGAATCCACACCGAAACCGGGCGGGCAGATGAGTGGTGCCCCCGCCCGCAAACCCGGTGCGTCAACCTCGCAAAAGTTAAAAATACAACCGCCCCCGCCCCCTTCTACCCGGAGAGATGAGAGTTTCCTCTGACACGTTTCATTTTGTCATTACAGCGGCACCCCTGAACCTGGCAAACAGTCCCATGCTCCACCTGCTGCGACCCGACGAACAGGCCTTATGCTCGACTCTGCGGATCCTGCCGAAACCTTACCTCGTGATAAAGGAAACGCTCGTAAGGGAATACGCCAGGAGAGGTGGCAAGCTCCGCCGACGTGAAGCCCGAGACTTGGTCAAGATTGACGTTAACAAGACGAGTCGCGTGTGGGACTTTTTGGTCCAGACCGGATTCCTAAAGATCGCACCGGACTTGACGGCGAACGCGAACGCTAACTCCAACAACCCGGCGAACGCTGGACAGCCGTCAGGGTGAGTGAACTAACATCCAAATATTTCGTATTTCGTCGCCTCGCCCTCCTCTTCGCTTCTTCCATCATGTACGGAACTTGGCCGAGTTTCTTAGTCCTTTTTCCCCCGACGGTTTCGGATTTACTGTCCTTTTCTCTCTCTCTTCATGTTCCTTTACTATAACCACCGACGCACGGGGCGAACAAAATGCAACAGTCATTTCCACGGCTTGATTGTATTGATGTTTCTTTCTCTTTTCACTTTGCAAAACTCCCTGTCCCCGTAGTACCCCCGACCGAGCGAGAGAACCCCAGCGCTTCCCTTTGCAGCGGTCACGCCGTTGACGGTTAGCGGATTATCACTTTTTTCCCGTCCACCTCGCGGTCCGCATCCACGCACGTATGTACATTCCATGGTTACCTAGGCGAGGGCCTAGGTTCCAGAGCGGCCCCCCCTGACTCTATTCCCTTCCGTTTTCCGGTTTTGCTCGAGCCAGTCGCTTGCTCTCGGGTTTTCCTTCCTTTCCTTCCTGGAACATCCCTCCTTGGGGGTGAAAAAAATGGATCCCGCTGTTACGCCAATTGAGCTCAATTGACGGCGTCACCGTCATCAATGATTCAATTACCTCCGCCCCCATTCCGAAAACTGCTTCCGCCCGCTTGTAGTTTTATTTCTCCCCTTCTTCTTCCCCTCCCCCATAACATCTTTTTTTTTTTCGATCTCTTTACTATGCGTCGCCGCGAACGTTTGAATGGATATTTCTCTGACCGCGATTTCCATTATCCTGAGTATTATTTTTGGTTGCCATTTTCTGATCTTTCTTTCTTTCGTTCTTGTAGATCTTCAGGAGCGAAGAACTCGCCGAGGCCGCCGAACCTCACCGTTCCTTCAATTTCGGCGTCGACGACTTCATCTCTCGCAGTGCCGTCATCCTCGACCCCGTCTACGTCCATGCAGACACCACCACCTCGGCAGTGATCGATTGATCCTTCAATATTCAATATACTTGTTGGCCGATTTCGATTCGTCCTGTCTTCCATCGTCCTTTCTATCCATATTTCACACACACACACACACACACACACACACACACATACCATATCTCCGACAGCGGCGCTGGCCCGCTGGTCAAGTCGCCACCTCCGTCCGTTTCTCACTCGCTTGTACTGGCGCGGGTTATCTTATAACATGTTTTTACGTATTGCGCATTGGATCTGGGGTTTCGAAGACGTTGATCCATTCGCTTACACTTTACCGGTCAATGGTGGTGTCAATGATCCTGACCCACTCGCACGCACAACACGCACTCGTGTTCCCATTTTTCGTCGTAGATAAGTTAGAAGGTTTATGCTGCCCGACTGCGATCTGTACTTCTAATACTTCCCTTGATCGCGTGGACTCCCCTGACCGGCCTTACCGACGTTCCTGCTCCTTTGATGCGGGCCGGGTCTCAGGGATCGGTTCTTGAAGCAAGTCCTTAATGATCTCAGTGTCGTTCGGGATGCCCGCGTTACGGAGGTATTCGTCGTTCCAGAACTATCACACCTCCATCAGTTTCAGCGCACGCCATGCCCTGGAGGACGTAATACCTTTGAGTAGTGTCTGTTCCCAGAGTCGCACCTGCGAAACAAAAACAGTCAACGGTTAACGTACACCCGACCGCACGGGCGGTATGACGTGAGCGACCCACAAGACGGTAACGGCGGTCTGACCGTTCTTCCACCCCATCTTCTTAACATACCTAACGGCCGCGACCAAATTACAAGCACTGCTCGAACCCACAAACAATCCATCCCTCTCAACGAGGAACCTAGCCATACTGACCGCCTCGGCGTCGGTTATCCTAAACACACACACAAGGGGCCAACCCAAAAAGAAAAGAAAAAAATCATTAGCGTCAATCATTCCCCATTCGGTTTTTATCTCCGGTCCCGGGGGTGGGGAAGGGAGGAGTGGGGGGGGGGGAGGGGGAAGGGAATCGAATCGAATTCAATCGGGAAATGAATGAGAAAGGACCACCAAGTATTCAGCATTCACGCCTCACGGTTCAGTGCCTTTGTATTTCGGCACCACCGGCGGTGAATCCTATCTGGAATGAACGAGTTGGGCGGCGTCGGGAGTGTTTGTGTGCAGTGTGGAGACTCGAAAAATGGTGGCGTTTGTCTGGGTTTGATGTCAACTCACCGAAACGCATCGTCAATGATGGGGAGAGCGAGTTGGAAATTCTTCACGATTCTATTGATCCCACTTTGTTCAAGGCAATGAGCGGGGACCGAGAGGAGAAAGGGTATTTCCACCACTCACATCCCTTCAACGACAGTATCAACTTGGTGTCTCCTCTTCGTTCCTTCCGCCTCCCGATGATCAAACATGACGCCATGCTTAACCTGTTCACACACACATGCATCGCCCAAATCAGATTCGCCAGAAAAACTCGACAAGCATCCGGGCGAGAATCTCGGAGGAAAAATTGGAAATGCTCAACCGACCACGCAATCCAAACCCAGAAGGAGACAAAGGAAGGCGCCGTTTAGGCCGGGTTGGTGGTGAGTGAAGAAACAATGATCAGGGATGGGTGAAGGGACAAGATAAAAGCGGTACGTTGCGTCCGACTCGGATCTGGAGCCTGCAGCGCAGCTCTTCCCCATAACCATGGAAAGGGCCCAGAACCGTAGGGGACCAATGGGAGGACTCGGTGGTGACACGAGCAGATTCGCGCGCAATCGAGCTCACCTTGTTATACAGCCCACTTCCCTCAGGGTCGGCCAACACGACCCGGACGTCCTCCTTCACGGACTTTAGGAATTGTCCGATCCCAGAGATAGTTCCGCCGGTGCCTACCAAGATCCGAGAGATCAATTCGTTTTTGTTTTGTTTCCGTTCGTTAGTTCATGTTCGACAAACAGGTGGAAACCGAACGACATGCGCGAGATTGCCGGTGCATGCAGATATGTCATGGGGTGAAAAGTTGGCATGAAGCAGGGAACATTGGGAATGAAGGGCGTTTGTTCGTGTGGGTGTGAAGACGGAAGGGTCGGTCACGGGTACCGCTGACCTCATCTCGCCTAGAGATACCCAGGGCAACCAAGATCCATGACCACAAATTTCCCGCACCATTGACAGATCATGGCATCGGATACCCGTCGTGCAAAAAAAAGAAGCGAGACGGAAAAAAGTTTCAAAACTCACCTGCCCCAGCGATAAATGCATCAACCGCCCCGTTCGTCTGACGCCAGATCTCAGGCCCTGTTCCTTTGAAATGTGCATCGAAATTACTTCGATTCTGCGGATATGTGTGAGAAGAGTTGACGCGCAACAGAATTTAACATCGCGTGTCCCGAGGCCCCAAATCACGGGCCACCAACCTGAAAAAGCAAAGCGACAAAGAACGAGATGGAGCGTGGGGGTTTTCGGCTCAGCGTCGGTTTTACGTCATGCGGGAAACCCGAGTAAAGCGACGTCTGACAGAAGCTTGCCTTTTGGGGAAGGATCCGGGGAACCAGGAACAAAGGTAACTTTGACTGGAGCGCCCACGGACTCCGCCAGACATCCCGTGAGCAACATTGCCAGTCCAGGCCCTGACAACATCTCGTAAACCCCTCCCCCTCTCATTTTAAACACCGGTTGCAAACCCTCCCGGTGAACGTAAAAAACCTTCGTAATTCGCCGAAACCCACCGGTTCACAGACAATGGCCGGCGAATGGGTATCAAATCAAGTGGTGGCGCATGTGGCAAAGATATCACAGGAAAAAAAAAAGCATACGGAGGTTCCGTACCTTGTCTGTGAAAAAGGAAAATAAAAACCCCGTAAGAAGGCTGCACACCCTTGGACGTAAAAATCGTCCACGGGCGGGAGAAACCGAGAGCATGGTGTATGGTGGCCAGGGAGTGAATGAATCATGCTACCCTTTTTGGTCGCTTGGAACGATTGACGCCACGGGGTCATGGGCATGCTCCAAGTCGTAAGACGTAAAACACGCCAACAGAAAACCCACGAGATCGTGCGGGCGGAGCATGAGGGGGAAAAAAACAAATTGTGGGAGAAAAAAACCTACCTCGAATTGATCAGCGAAGAAACCCCGCGGCTCGACCTCCAACTTAGCGTTGCCTGAATGGTCCGCCCCATCTCCTCGTGGAGGCGCCGTTGTCGTAACCAATACAGATTCTGTGTTCTGGACGAGATGATGGCTCGGCGGATCTTTCGTATCATTTTTGCCAAAGTTTGCGGCATATTGACGTGCGATATTCTGTTGTGCGTGATTGTGGAGGTCAGCTCCGTCCGCACCCAGGGTCTTGGGATAGATGTCGTACCACGTACTGAAACCAAAAAGGGTACGAAATTCAGCACGACATCTTCTCGGGCGGGCTCCGGGGCGGAGTCTCCCGAGAGGGGGACGTACATGTTTGGTGTCAACGATACTTGCGGGGCGAACGCGCTCGACTGTTGCGCCTAAACACCTCAGAGCATTCACTTTCTCGAGCGCGACATCGTCTGGCATGATGATTGCTGTCCACATGCGGTTGCTCAGGGAGCGGAGTCATCCAAGTATTCAATTGCACGCACTAGCATCGTACCCACTGCAAGATTCGTGAATGTGTGTATTTGAGCGACGGATCGATGAACATACCGTGCCTTGGCTATCGTGGCGATAGAAATTCCAGTGGATCCGACGGTTCCTTCGAAAATCCGAGATCCAGTATGCGGGTGGAGGAGACCTTGTTGTTCCGCGTCCTCGATAACTGGGAAAGCGTGAGATTACAGCCTCAAAAATCTCGCAGCTTGACCAACTTCTCAAAGCGACGCGGTCTTTGACACTTCCTCCCGGATTCAAGAACTAGTTTGAGAGGGTGTCAGGGCTTGCACAGGCAGGATGTACCCATCAATCACAACCTCTGCCTTTCCAAGAATGTTCACGCCCAAAGCGTCGCTCAGGGAGGTTATCCTTATCAAAGGTGTGTTCCCTAAAGAAACGGGTCAGTCCATGCGTAAAGCCACCAAGTACAAATTAGTCCACCAATCAAGCCAGTCACTCCTTGAAGAATCTCATCGCTCCTGAGCTCAATCGGACGAGGCTTGAACTTGGACACGATATCGCGTTGCCTTTTGTCCCGGAAGTAGAGAACGAAGGAAGTCGCGGTGAGGGAGAAGGAAAAGCCGAGAAGGATTCCGTAGGCCAAGAATCGGACATTCGCAGCATTTTGTGGTTTGAACCAGGAAGGCACAAACCGTTGCAGACCGTCCAAGTGGGGTGGAGTTGGCCAAAATCCCATCTTCACGCAAGACAACTTTCCCACCGGAGGCGTCGGGTTTCGAATTTCCGGGCGAACGCAAGCGGTGACGCGATTTTGCCACCGGGTTGTTTGGTGAGAGCCTCTGAACCAAACAACCTCCCTGCAAGATCATTCAAAGGGGATGCCTTACAGTCACCACTCTCATTCTGGCCAATTCTGCAAGCATGCGGTGGGCACTTTGGAGGACGTGGTGGCGGAAGCGATCAGGCAAGGCTTTCGGGTTTTTGGCTTATCGGAACACGTCCCGCGTTACAGGACCTCAGATCTGTACCCGGAGGAGGTAGGAGAAACGAACTGTTGGCCCTACTTGCAGACGTGCGATAACGAGCTCTCAGAATGGCCTCACGCCGGAAGATCTCATGAAACAATTTGAAGGATACATCGAAGAAGCTCATCGACTCAAAAGGACGCATCGGGACGAAATAACTCTGCTCGTGGGGCTCGAAACGGAGTACATTACGCCGTTGGATCTCGACAACCTGGAGAAACTGCTGGAGCGGTTTGGAGAGAAGATAGAGTACGTGGTTGGATCCGTGCACCATGTTTGGGGCATCCCAATCGACTTTGACCTCGCCACATTCCAATCCTGCCTCGGGATCTCCCACGGAGAGACCGAACGCGAGAGGATGGAAGAGTTTCTGTGCGCGTACTTGGATGCCCAATACGAGGTGCTGGAACGTTTCCGCCCGGAGATTGTTGGCCACATCGACTTGTGCCGATTGTACAACCCGCATCTGCTATTCTCGGACTACCCAAGAGCCGAAGAGAAGCTGGAGAGAAACATAAGACTCGCTGTGGATTACGGAGCGCTCTTCGAGGCCAGCGCAGCAGCCTTCCGAAAAGGATGGGAGACGGCATACCCTGGGAAAGATGTGCTCGAGGTGGGGTCATCAACCAAAGCTCAGGGTTGGACAGTGTCTGAGATGGGTCCACACAGATGATCGTCAAACACGGGGGCAGGTTCGGACTCTCAGACGACAGTCACGGGAAACAGGCCGTTGGAGTGGATTATGACCGATTGGCCGACTATCTCGAGATGTCGGGCATCACGGAGATTTACCACCTAGCGAAACGCGGGCGGGATGAAGGAGGAGTGGGCGCGAGGACGGTGCAGCCGGTGCCTGCAGAGGTGGGTTGGAGGAGCGGTCCGTTCTGGGGCTGTGCTCGACATGCCAAGTGAATGCCAAGTGGACGTAAGAGAGGAGGATTCGGCAGCTGGAAACTCTCCAGACGGACCGATTCCAAGAGACTTTGACTTTATAGACTTAGCCGAGGTGATGGACAGGTAAACAGAGAACACGGAAAAAAAAATGAGGCGGTAGGGGGAGCCAGGGTAGCTTGACGCAACGTGATGGGAGTGATCGATGACAACGGACACTTTCTCACACAATCCTTTCCTTTCATCCCCCTCCGTCCTCTCTCATTGCTCATTATGATCCCCCTCTATCTGTCCCTGGCGGCCTTTTCTTGTCTCAGCTTTGCTGGCGCAGAGCCTTTCCACATACCTCTCGTGAGGGACCGTACCCCCCTCTCAATCGAGGATTATACACATGCTGCGGATTCCCTGAGGTACAAATACGGCTACACCCACTCCTCAACTTCGAAACGCCAGAATACTGCTGCTATCCCAGCCATCAACCAGGTCGGTTCTCACTCCTCCCCGTAAATCTCCACCTAACATCAACAACGACCCACAGAACCGCGACACTAGTTACCTGGGTGTCATCCAGATTGGAACACCGTGCGTTCAACGCCACTGACAAATCAAAAATCTCGGCGCTCCAAACTGAAATCTCAAACAGTCCTCAATCGTTCAACGTCGTCCTAGACACGGGCTCTGCGGACTTGTGGGTCACTGATACAGGGTGTACCACTTGCCCCCAGAGTACTCCAAATTTCAGCCCCAACACTTCAACTACCTTCCAAGCCAGCCAGGGTACCTCCGGTCAACTAGCCCGAGTTACAATCACTTATGGTTCCGGTTCTGTCACTGGTGATCTCGTCCGAGACGCCGTGGCCATGGGTGGTTTCCGGGTTCCGCAACAATCTTGGCTATTGGTTGATCAGATCTCTGCTAACCTTCTCGACGGCTCCAACGCCGGTATCTTGGGTCTTGCCTTCTCCACCATCGCCAACACCCAGGCTACTCCATTTTGGGAGACTCTTGCCGAAGGTGGTCAATTGACCACTCCCGAAATGAGTTTCTGGTTTACCCGGTTCTTGGGTAGTCCAACCGCCCAAGCGGAAGAGTTTGGTGGTATCTTCACTCTCGGCGGTCAGAATCAGACTTTGTACAAAGGCGACATCGAGTTTCTTCCACTCGTTACCAACGCTGGACGGCAGACTTACTGGCTCCTCACCGTCTCGGGTACGTACCGATTTCGCCCTTATCTTACACCGTGGCCTTTCTCATGCGCCCGACTTAATTATAGGGATCACTGTCAATGGAAAGAACGTCAATTTGCCGTCTGGCGGCGGCGCTGCTATCGATACTGGTACGACACTCATCGGCGGCCCCGCCGCCGCAGTTTCAGCACTCTACGCCCAGATTCCCGGCTCTCAGCCACTGACTGGTGATATTCCTGGTTTTTACGGATTCCGTGCGTTCGTTTTCGTATTAACCGAGTCTCTTGTTGAAATTCTATTTTCTTAGCTTGTGACTCCACGATTCAGGTCACCATGGCTTTCGGCGGAAAATCTTGGCCCATCAATGCCAAGGATATGAATCTCGGACGGGTCAACACCGGCGGGACCATTTGTGCTGGAGCGATCTTCGATTTAAATGTCGGTTCAAATATTGGCCAGGGTGGTGGAAGCCCCAGCTGGGTTGTTGGGGGAACTTTCCTCAAGAATGTCTATTCTGTCTTCCGTTCCCAACCTGCCGCGATTGGCTTTGCTGAATTGAGTGACGCCGCCGGTGGATCTTCAGGTTAGTGTTGTAATCTGGCCTGTTCCCTTTATCGGGAAATGTGTGCCCCACAGCAGAAAGTTTCAACTGATTAAGGTTCCCCACCCGTTGTTACCTTCTCTGGCACCCGTACTCCAACCTCCTCCCGTCCCACAGGTACTCCAAGCGGAAATGGAAATGGAAACAACACCGGTGCCAATGCTGGTGAGTAAACTGTTCTGTTCCACGCCACCGCGATCGGTATTAACGAGAGTATTCCCCTTTTCTACAGCTGCGGCTTCGTTCGAGATCTCATCTGCGATACTTCTGACGGCTACTGTTTCTCTATTCACTTACATGTTCTGAGTGGCATTCAGTCAGCACCTTCGGCGGTTGGCCCATCCACGACTCCTCGGCACCCGAATGAGCTGATATCCCTTTAACCAATCCATCATTGGTTCCGTTGTATTATGCTGTCGCTCACCTCCCTGCATTAATTCATTGTCATATAATATAGCTACTGCTGCTCGTCTTGCCACCTTCTTACTCGCTCCGTTCCTTCCTCCATCACCGGGCTGTTTTCCATGCGGATCCGACCCACAGACTGTCTCTCCAGTTGGTTACCTCTACGTCGATACACTCTCAACCCTACTAAGTACGCCGCTTGGCCATGCTTCCACACCATTTTACATCGGCTTGGGCTTCGGGACACTTTACGAATATATACGTACGCAGTAACGTAGGGTAGAAAACGTTTTTTTTTTCTGTGCGACTTCAGGCGTGCGTTGAGTATTTAATTTGTTAACTTCTTGGATTCCCGTTTTATACTGGACTTGGAGTGACATATACAACATAACGAGTGGACCGCCTGCACTCGCAGACGTCATGACAACGAAGGCGTCAAGCCCGAGATCCAAGGGTGAAGATTCTCAGTGTTTCATAGTAGCGGATTGCCATGCCTTTGATCGGGAAAGGATCGCGGGGTCACGAACTTCGAAAGTGGAAGTAAATCAGCGAAATGGATCTGCCTCTATGTACCATAGGGCTGTCGAGAGGGAGAAAAGAACCCACATGATTGTTGCTACGATTCTGCGAGAGTGGGGCATGTGCCTGAACTCTGTTAGATAAACACCTGGATATGCAGTTGAGTGACGACCATCGGCACGGTAGTAGATTCGCAAAGTCGTGGTTACGGAGGAGCGAAGGGGAGGCGACACTGACCTTGCCATGTACCGAGGTTAAGCTGCCCGTTGGTGATCGGGACAGAAACCGTCGAACCCACGAGAGAAGCTTTCGTGTGCGAGACGCTATCGTGCCCATGAATGATGGGAAACTTTGAGCTGAACCTCTAGATGCCATCGCGTCACTTACGAGTCACTAAATGGAAGGCAATCAGATGCCGGGAGGTAACCAGCAAACTGGGTGAGAGGGATGCTCACTCTGGACCTTCGTCTGTGTGTAACCAGTCGAGATCTTCAGGTACGATCTTGTCCAACGCCATATCCATATCTGCATCGGGGTGGTGAGTGAAGCTAGAACGAAGGGGAGGGTGGGATACCGCGTGCCTTTTCGGACGTCTGAGGAGTGGTCCACCATGCTCAGTGGAATGATGGCGATAGAATGACGACGAACGAGCGGTATCTCACCTGGATCGCAGTTCTCGTTGATAGTCAACGCGGCGGACGTGTGCTGACTGGCTTCCGGTCAGTCAACTCGTACCTCACAGAACCGGATGGACACTGAACATGAAGAGGAATAACATCCCCGCCTGGAAGATTCGGACGATTTATCGTGCAAGAAACGGTTTAGATCCATCGGATAGCGATACGGGTGTATAACGGATGAACGCGAAGCAAAGCACCTTGACATCCTTTAAACCATCTCGGATGTGGCTCACGACTTCATCTGTCACGAGATGACAGCCTTTTGCTCGTCTCGAAAGCGTAAACGTCGTTTGCCAACCCATTTTTCCTTCTTTCTTCGAGAGGGTGCGTCAATCTTTGGGGCGTTCTGGGTACGGGGATGCGAGGACTGGATTGTGGATCGGGATCTCCGGGTAGATAACGACAACCTGGGGCGGCGTTGGGTTCTGATCCAGATGAGGTGTGGGGAGGTGGATCTGAGGGAGTCGATCAGTGACCTCAGGCTTGACCTGAACCCCCCCACGATCCGCTTGGGACGACTGACTCCCAACCTGTGGACGCACCTTTTACTTAAGGTGGTCTGTCTCAACCTTCAAGCGATGAATGTGCTCACCAGCACGATCTGCGCCATGTCCTCCGCAACCTCACCATCCTAGAACTCCCCTTCATTTTGAACTAAAATCTCGGTCTCTAATACACCGAGGTGCCTCATTGGGAATCGAGGTGGCTTCGCCGCAACCCAGTGCCAACAGCGTATCGTGCTATGAAGCAAACTCGGTCTTTGGATCGGACTCTCGAAACCGGAGCACGCGATATCCTGAAGTTTTTACCATCTCTATGGATTGCGATGCGACCAGTGAACAAGTGAGTGCCGGAGATTGTCTACTATATCGCTAGATGCGTCCAATACGATGAACCCATGGACACAAGACCGATTATTCCTGACTCCCTTTGTCCGACCCCAAGGATTTGGACGTTGACATCTAGTGACTGGATTGGCTCAGCAGCGTTGAGTCTAGAACACACCAAAGCAATTCCTCTGGAAATCCACCTCAGCGTATTCCTTACGGAGCAAAAAAAATCCGATTTCGTTGACCTTCTGGCATCCTATCGGATTGTTCGGAGAGCTCCCCTGGAATCGAGCCCCGAAAAAATGGGATTGAACGGGATTCTGCCCAGCGTTTCAACGACGCACCGAACCTATCGTCCCCTGCTTCTAGGGAATTCCAATGCTCTTGAAGACTATCAGCTTGATGGGACCAAATGGAAGTTTCTCACTCGATGGCCACCTTGTTTTAGGGTAACTCTTCGCAGAACTCCATCCATTCTTACTCACCAACGTGAGTTTGTCTCAAGCGAGCCACCGCACTATTCACTCTAGACGCTTCTCATTGAACGTTTGAACCCGTACACAGTCTATCCGATCCCCTCACTGAGAACCCCCGCATTCTTGGATTATATTATCCCAGAAGGCTTTACGAAAGAGCTGACACGGCTTTCTCCCGACTGCCATGCGGGCATCATCTCGATTTGGTTGGGTCGTGTCGTCATCGCCAGTGCAGACAGAAACTTGCCGAGTTTCGTTTCGTAGCTCAGGCTTGAGGGAGGTATATCTGCCGTTGAATTTGGGTAGATAGGTCCAGAAGGGCGGCGAATATATCCCTAGTGAATACTTCGCACGCAACGCGCTCATCAAGGATGGTAACACGATGTCCGGGGTTCGTCTGGGTTTTCCAGAGGCCGCGAGGAGCGGGAGGTTACCCGAGTCAGGCTCCCAGAAAGTGTACAATCCTCGCACAAAGACCGGGAGGATGGTCCATCGCCGCATGAAAAATTGCGAGTCCGTATCATTTGGGCATGGCGGGCGGAAAGCCGCGAGAATGGTCGGTGTACAACATAGTTCATCGGCGGAGATCGTTGTTGAAATTTGGTGGGGATGGACGGTAAATCTGGGGCGGCAACCACAGCAGGCGAACAGAATATCAAATATTTGGGTCAATGGCGGGGTCGGGGGTCAAGTTCAATGCACAGACACGGATGTTACCAATTAGCTGTGTTGGGTCGGCAAAGAAGGACTTCTGACGATCTCGAGAACGTTGGCCCTCCTCGACCCCGCGCCGTCCGAGCCCAGCCAGGTTCATTCCGAGATCCAACAAAACACGACGGGGAGAAACGTCCGACGGCAAGCGGACAATTCAAAGGTACATAGCCGTGGCCGGGGTAGTAATTTGCATGAAGCACTCGTGGGAAAATCGGGATATCGGAGGTGGCGTCTGCGGGGACCCGTTGCGGGGAGTTTAATCCGAATTCCGACTGGAAGATGCTGAGGACTTCGTTCTCCCAGAAAACCCAGAGGCTCTTCAGGGAACAGGCTCTGGTACGGTCACCTGTCTGCTTCCAGGCGAGGCTCTATGCGACAGAAGTGCCTTGGGCTCGACCACAGTACCGACCGGCCCCAACCGAACAACCCCCCGCCGAAACTTTCTCCTCACCCTCAAAACCTCGTCAATACTACGCCAGACCCGTACCGAAACGGGAACTACCCGCCGTCGAGGTGAATCCCCCCCCTGCTTTAATTCCACTGCCATCTGTCGTACTAGGGGTCAGCTGACGATTTCGATGATGGCGTTGAATTTTACCGTTTGGTAGCGCAGATGGCCTGCGTTGGTTATCCTCGGGACGTTCGGAGTCGCCGCTTGGGTCGCGTTCATAAAGTACGCGAATAACCAGGAGAGGTTGACCAGCTCCATTACACAGCAGATCCTCCAGAACCTCAGGGACAGCCCTGAGGTTAACGGGCTGTTGGGGGATGCCATCCGACCGGAACCGGTTTGGTATCTCAACGGGGACCCATGGGTAGACGGCGTTGTACGTTCATGCTCCTACAGTATCGCCCCTGTTTGACGTTCCCATACTTTAGATAAGCATGCCACAGGGGAACGTAGACCTCACGTTCCGAGTGAAGGGTCACAAAGGTCGGAAGGGCGCGTTGCTCACAATTTGCCAGTCGGCTAACCCCCCCCTCAGGTTCTGGCACAGTATATTTCACCAGTATTCGACGAGCCAAAGGCGAACCTTTCACAATCCGTACGTCTCTTTTCCACCCCACTCCATCACTGTACTTCCTTGCTTTCCAAATTCACATGTGATTCCAATCCCGCAGTCCGTTTCCGAATCATCAGAGACGATGGCCAAATCGTCAACATCCCAATTACGCAACCCGCAAACCCACTAGCCCCGTCGTAGTCGCGACCTAACGCCTTTGGTTTGTCATATACTAAATTACTCTTCGTCCATAACGTGCATACGTTCGTCGGATCCGGTTTGCTACAATATACACCATAGTCCCATCCCTCATTTCAAGATCCATCCCGCCTCTTAGAGGCTCTCCTCCTATCTCTCTTGAACCATTTCCACGCCAAAGATTTCAACCCAAAGAGGATTCCAACAGGCAGTATCAGCCAACAAATGAGCCATGACAATCCTCCAGAAGCGCGATTGAGTTTGTTCACGAGCAACTGGGTCTCCGTCTCGAGCTCCATGAGGGTACCCGAGTTCTCGACGACGTGGTCAGCGTAAGGTAGTTTCTCCGTGATGGGAAGTTGGGAGTTGAGTCGGGAGGAGGCCTCCTGGCGAGTGGACCCGTCCCGTTTCATTAATCGTTGGAGCTGTATTTCGCCCGACCTAGAGAAGTGACGCATCCACATTCACGCATGGGGTGAGGTCCAGACAGGATAAGAACGAGAGAGATACTCGCGTATAGACAACAACGACCTTCCCAACCCACTTCCAAATACCCGTCTCAATCAACAACGGCACGTCCACAATACAAACCTTCTCTCCACAAATCCAAGCCCTGACAACTCCCAAAATCATCGCTTTCCTCACAGCAGGATGCACAATCCCGTTCAGCTGCTTCCTCTTCCCCTCGTCATTGAATATCACGCTCCCGAGTCTCTTCCTATCCAGGTATCCGCCCGGTTGGAGTATATCCTCACCGAACAACTTGACGATGGCGGTATAAGCGGACGTACCGGGCAGAACCGCTTCTCGTGCGAGTAGGTCCGCATCGACGACCGGGTATCCACGGGCTTTAAGGAGAGAGGAAACGGTAGATTTTCCCGTTGCTATACCACCTGTGAGGCCGACGACTGTAGTGCGTTCAAATTAGAGTTCCTGTTGTATGTGGGTGTTCTGCTGGATGGGGACATCATGGACGTACCAAGCATCGTCGAAGATCAGAGTTCCCAAAATGGAGATGGTTGCGGACGTGAGGATGAGACTGCGTCTAATACGTGTCTACGTATATGTGCGTGTATGCATGTACGGACAAGAGTGCAATAAACAGTAATGGCGTTATACCTCTAACAAAAACGAACCGGATTAAAGGAAGGAAAGGCGGCAACAGTGTGTCCGAAAAGAGAGTGAGGAAAGCTTCCGTGAACGGGGAAAGGGAGAGGTCGAGCGCTGCAAAAGGGATTGTGGTCGCAAAGTCGCAGAGTCCCATCGGGCTCAGCGCAACCTCGGCGTGGTAGAACTCATCAACATCTCCCTCTTCAACGCCATCTCACCCTTCAACATCATAATCCTGCTATCCAACCTCGAACTCAAATCCACCTCCTTCCCAGAGATACCAATCGCCTTGTCCAACATGGCCGTGGCATTCTTGATCGCCTCTTCCCACCTCCTCACACCCGTCGATGACACTTCGCCTTTGTCCGTTTCCGAAGAGAGCTTCCCGGCTCTCTCGTCAGCCTCAACCTCCTGAAGGTCCAGCACGGCTAGCTCGAACAAAGTGACACCACCGACCCAGGTACTGCACTTGACCTGAGAGTAGTTTTTGACGGCGTCCTCGAGGAATACGCGAGAGGTGGCGAAATCCCCGAGAGTACGATGAACGGTCCCCAGGATGAGCGATCGGATAGCCTCCTCGTCGGGGGTATCCAAGTCAACAGGGGTACCCTTTGTCGATGGAACTGGGAGCGAGGAGGTAGGGATATATTGGCTTGAGATAGAGACGGGGGGAGTGAACTTGATCAGATCCTCAACGTGGGACCGAGCGATATCCTGAGAGATCCTGGCATGCGTATTCCAGACTAAAGGAGGGTTAGCTTCTTGCGTGCATTTGGTATTTTCGGGTATGTGAGAACATACAAATTGCCATTTCTATGGGGTTCACCACATCAGAGCGAACATGTCAGAAGGAACTCCCAACTCACCTTCCGCAGTGCTAATCCTAATACTCTCAGCATAGTTAGCGTCTGAACCCGTCCTCCGTCGTTGTTTTTCCTTATAGAATTCCACTATACCGAGACGCGTTACACGATTTCCAGACTGCAGTCATAAAATTCGCTCACATTTCCTCAAAATGAAGATCTCCGTCGGCACATACTTGGTCGCTCCCAGCTTCCGCCTTTCCATCAGGGCAGGGCAGGCATCCAAAAGTTCCTGAGCCTTCTTGTGATTTCCCATATGGGTATAGCATCCTGTAATACGGTGAGACTGGTTGAGGTACGAGAGTCCGGTTGTGGGTCTCACCTGCAGCGATGAAGTAGTAGGTGGCATGGCTCCTACAGCGCTCGTCAGAAAATCGCATTCTTTGTCTTCTCACTGACGCACCATGAGTTGAGTTCAATCATCTTCATGAACATGTCAGCTGATTCCTGATACCTCCGCTGACTCAATAATGTCCATGCCAGTTCAAACACCAACTGTTGAAAACTGTAAATCATGATTCAAAGTGCAGAGAATGGAGGGGAAATCACCAGAGAATCAGCCTGTTTGAACCTGTTCTTCTTCTCCATTTTCAACCCATCCTGTAAAACCTGGATCGCACCATCTGCGTCATATGACATCCGCAGGATCTTCGCCTGGAATAACGTCAAAATAACCCCAAGAGTACCCCGAAGACGTGTTTACCCTATTGAGGATCCATAGCGAACCAAGCGGGAACCGATCCGCGACCTTTTCAACAATGGCTCTGTATTGTTTCAGAATGTGCGTTTCGTCCGCTTGATACCCCGCAAGCAAGAGCACGACGCCGTAGTATGACATCAGGGTGAGTCTGCAAGAAACCCACAACTCAGTTGTCTGTCGTGGGTTCGATGGGAAGCGCGTAGAGGTCCGACAGCGTACCCTGCGAAAATGGAATGCACATCTGACTTGGCAGCAGATACGGCCAAGGCTTGCAACGCAATCCTGCGGTCATAGTCATAACCGAAGAAACCCACGACGGTCCTACAGCAAACCCATCTTATGTATGATTCACAGTGAAGTGGCCTTGAAGTGTACGTACTTCACTTTTCCCGGCAACAATGACAACACCAGGTTGAATAGTCCGTATCCTAGGCAGTAGTTAGCTCGGAGGATCTCACTGATTGATCCTCATTAAGCCCACCAAAGGCAGTCCCAGAGATGACCATCTCTTCAGGTGGTCCGTCTGGGTGGGTTGACGGACTCGGAGTCCTAGACGGGACGGTCAAGCTTGAACCGTGACCAAGGAAGCGTCCAAAGAGACTTGGCTTCGGTGCGGTGCTGGAGTTTGTGCTGGGTGCGATGCTTGGTGTGGAAGATCGGGAAGGGGGTAACGATGCTGACGGCGTGGCACAATCATCCAAACCACCAGGAAACACGACCTTATACAGCCTATAAATGTACTCAGTGTGTATAAGGTTGTGCCAGGCTAGAGGGTCATACTTTGTGTACTTCGAGTGGGCTCTGGCGCTACAGTTAGTCACGAGTGATGATAACGAAAGCATAGATCTCACGTATTAATCGAATATCTAGAGTCAAACGAGCTCAGTGCGGAGAAAAGACCCCGTAGGGCAGATAACACTCACAAGCATTGAAGATATCCCATGTACGACTCGCTAGCGATCACAACCCTGAGTTTGCGCTCCGCAGTCTTATTGAGTGGGAATGGTTCACCTCAAAGCCTGAGTCAAGCCAACAAGGATGATACAATCGGCGTGCATAAGTTCCCACAGAGTGCCGGAGGGGAACCTGTGGGTATCATTGTTGGTCCTCGATGCGGACTTGAGTTGTTTTCTGGCTTGTGCCTCCGCGTCGTTCAACGTAGTGGTCGCTTCGGTCATCATCGCAGACTTGGTATTAATGTGAGCGGTGATAGAAGTTTGGCTGTGGCTTCTAAAGACGAACCTCCATCCCGAGCGATGCCTCGAGAAAGGAGCACACACCAAGACCCAGGAGGTGGAATGGGGAATCATGTCTCTGGAAGACGGACTTTGCATCTGTGATTTCATCCGAGAAGAGATGATCAAACCCGACGGTGGCCTTCTGGATGAGATCCACAACATTGTCGTAACCCTCGGACATCGTGGTCGTCGCCTGAGGAGCAAGGCGTTGTGTCCTGGTATGTTTGCGATCGGTGTTCCGTCATCGTCGGGGGGTTCCTTGGAACTTCCTTCCCACCCATCCTCCTCGATGGGTCTCGAAATAAACCGCTTAACATTGGGATGATGTGGGCAACCAGCGGACACTTATAAACATAACCGCGGCCGGAAAGATATAGATGCAGGATAATCGAATTTCCAACTAGCTGTACAAGCATTTTGGTCTACAATTTCGTGCGCGGATCCAGCCTCCTCATCGTTCGCCGAAACGTTTTCCTTGCTGCTTTCAAGTCGAAGCAAAGTGGAGAGAATCTAGCCGTCCGCTTTGCGATCGGGATGACCCTAACCATTTCCCCCTCGCGCCCCTTCCACCACTACCTATGGCCATGGCCATAGGCACCCCAATCAACGTCAAGTCTCTCCGGACCCTCAAGAACTCCGTCATAGGCAACCCCTCAGCCAAAGCGTCCCTCGCGCAAGACGAAACCTTCGTTCGTGTGTCCGTGCTCAATCCTTTCAAACGACCTCTGGCCAAGAAAGTTAACGATTTCAGTTCGCCCACATCAGTCTTGTTGGTTGTCTGAATGAGCCCGAACTGTATGCTGAACGCGAACCCGGGACATCCACGGAGGCCGTTCGGATCGAGGCCGCACATGTTATCTCGTCTCTTGCCTACGGTGAGTCAACCGGGATCTCTTCCTATGGTCAATCACATCAATTCCGGACGAAGGGACCGCCTCCGGTGTACATGAGGGTCTAGGGTCATTACTGCGAGCCAACGCTCACCAGGCGTTCTTATACGCACTCTCAAACTTTACCCCAGGGGAATCAAGTGTATTCAAGGCCGCTTTCACCCGTGGGCTTCGCGTTCTCGCTGTAGCGTTTGCAGAGTGCGTCGGTCCTTCACAATGGGGTCTCAAACCAGAATCATCCCAAGTGCGGCATGAGGCAAAGTTTGCGTTAGAAACTCTGTTCAAGGTCTCCTTTATCGTGACTGTCTCACCATATCACATGTACTGATCCGCCATCCCACATCCACAGACAGAGGTTTTGGACGTCTATCTCCCTTTGTTAGAAGACAAATCTCCGCAAATTGTAATCTCTATCGCCTTGATGCTCGCGTCTACTCTCTGCACACAAATATATCGGACCAAAGTCACCGAATGGCTCCCACCAGCAGAGCGAGCTAAAGAGACCAAGGGGAAGCGTGGGTGGGAGAGGCCGAACCTGATCGACCTGAGGACGAAACAAGGAGGGGGATGGGTCGCGAAGAGGCTATCCACTCTACTCCAAAGCAAAGATGCAAAGGTGTGACTTCTGACATCACATGATCCGACGGTCAATGATGACAGGAGTACAGGTCCAAGAAGCCGCTCTCGGGGCTCTCGGCTCCCTGGCACAGGATAATTCTGTCGTAGCGTTGACATTAGCAAGGCCCTTGCTCGACAAGGACAAGCCAGGTTCACTGACCACCACCCTCCAAACTGTGCTCAACCTCTCTAAATCACGTACGACCGACGTCTCGTTAGCTGCTTGTTTATCGTAGGAAAACCCAACTCCAATCCTCTGCGGCTGGTGATTGATTGGACTTCCCAGCGCGACATTTATCATTCGCTCCGGCGTCTCGAACAACCACTATCCGGTCAGCGGCGACCACACCGGATCCCTCACTGTGCTTCATATCTTGAACCGAGTGATAGGCAATGAAGCCGAGAGCCCTCAGACAAGGAAGAAAGCTTGCTTCACACTGTGTACGCCGTCTCTCGGGTTTCATCATGTTCGGAACATCCCTTACGAAAGCCCATAGACTACTTTGTGACTGACGATAAAGACTTGTGCATGTTCGCGTACGAACGTGGAAGCCTGACAAAACTAAGTCAGGTCGTTAACTCCATCACACCGACTGACAGGCCACCGACTTGGGAAGAAGAGGAATCCGAACACATTTCTTCCCTGAGAGAGGTGAGTTTTGGTGCCAGGAACAATCGCTCGTGACCCCCTCACTGGGCTACAATAGGCGGCTCTCAGCGCGATCGCAGCCCTATCATTGTGGAATAACGATATCCGTCGGGAGGTTGCTGAAAACTACTCCCTAATCGCAATTATCCGTGCATCCCTCTCTCATCCACACACAGGCGTTCGATTTGCCGCCTGTCAATGCGTTCGAGCTCTCGCGCGCTTAGTCGCTGTAGTTCGTACGAGTCTCGTGGATAGTGGGCTTGGGATGAAGGTTTATGGTGTATTCCTGAACGAAGATGAAGACAGGAGAGTCACGTTTGCTGCGAGTTCGGTTATTTGCAACCTTGTCAATGAATTTTCACCGTTGCGTCCGGTGGGTGGCCATCCAGATCCCCCCCTTTTCGAGGAGCTAAACCCGAGTAGGTGATGCTCGAGAAAGGCCTGATTGCACGGCTGGTTGACCTCACAAAGTCTGACGACCGAGGGTTAAGGCTTAACGCTCTTTGGGCGTTTAAGAACCTGTTATACTTGAGTCCTTCGGTGCAAAAACAGACAGTGATGACCGCTCTCGGATGGAACACCCTCTCTAGGTACCATATCTCCCCCTACTTCGGCTCATTGTGACTCACTCCCTCGCAGTCTTTTTGTTAGCCCGGACTCGGGGCTACAAGAACAAGCTTTCCACATCGCTCGGCACCTTGCCGAGTCGGAAGAAGACGTGGATACCATCTTCAACGAACTCGGTACCGAGCCTCTTCTCAACTTCATCGCTCCAGCTTTAGAAACCGACAACGGGGACATCCTCCTCCAAGCCACGTGTTTCCTCGCGAACCTCGCGAACGGTTCGTCCCAACGACAAGTCAGCATCACGTCCGATAGACGTATTATGGCTTCCGTTCGATCTTGTCTGGTCGATTCGAACGTCGATGTGAGGAAACCGGCTGCGTCGTGCGTGCTTCAGTTGGCGAAGAACCCGAGGTGTCAGAAGGTGTTGCGGGATGTAGGATTCGATTCGACGCTGAGGCATATGTGTGATTTCGGGGGAGGCATGATCAGCGGTAGCCCTGGGCCGCTGAGCCACCAGATGGGCGTAGAGGACGATGCGGGGGTCAAGGAGAAGGCGAGGGAGGCGCTGGCCTTGCTCGAGTATGGGGAGTTCACTCTTTAGAGTTCAAGCGACCTAATGCAGGTTTCGTGGATGATCTGATATACTTCGATGGTAGCTTACGATTTAAAGCTCGTTGTACATTGAGATCCGTCACATTGAGATCCGTGGTACAGAGGAGGAATCGTTCTCAGCAATCGTGGCCACCTGCCAGACCGACAATTGTTAAACTACTTCCGGCATGGACGAGGGGTGCGATGCCATTTGGGTTTGTCGAGCATAATGAGGGTTGGACGTTGGTCCCGGAGCCCGTGACCACGATGTCCGTTTGGCAATCCGCTTCCCAAGTATGGAAACCGCTCCCAGAAGGATTCTTCGTCAAGGTCACGTCCAACATTTAGTGGCCAACAATACACGAAAGTACCAAAGCATGTACAACAAAGTGATATATTCACAACAAATTTCACAAGAAAGCAAGAAAAGGCAAAATAAAACATACACACTCAAAGCAAACGCTACGTAGATTTCGCAAGATCTTCCAACCCGACCAAAATCATCGCCCAGACCAACTGATCCCCCGAAGCCAAACGCTGAAGGAATGGCATAACATCCACAGCGATTCCGATGTCTTCCGCGACATGGATCAATGGGATTCGATCGGTGAGGCCCGCTTTAATGAAACCGTCAGTGAGGTGCCCAAGCGGTTTATCAAAGTCGATGGTATCCAAGAATCGCTTGATATACGCGTGGCCTCCCCTGCTGGCCCCGAGACCCCTAACCTGAACGGTTTCCCGACCCGGTAGACCTTCAAGACCAATCTGGAAAGTCATCCAGCCTAATTTCCTGGATGCGGCGAACTCGCGGAGGAACGGAATGTTTTGCGTGTACTTTTCCAGGTTGCGAGAAAGAACCAGCAGGTCACGTTCGGATGAAATCCCCGCTCCCC
>Ga0307517_10003919_pt1 | contig 23073 bp, 18 predicted proteins | sample 23_EM_MG_FD_194515 | JGI IMG/M metagenome (GOLD analysis project Ga0307517, IMG submission 194515) | Populus trichocarpa ectomycorrhiza microbial communities from riparian zone in the Pacific Northwest, United States - 23_EM | ecosystem: Host-associated > Plants > Roots > Unclassified | place...
TCATATCTGGTTTATGCTTTTATTATCCATCACAGGCACTTTAGCTGCATCCAGTATTTATCCTGCCCTATTGCTTTCCTCATTTGAGCCGTTAAAAGCGTTGAAAGGTAAAATATCAGCAAACATTGGTGACGTTTTATTTCGCAAAATACTGGTTGTGATCCAGTTTTCATTTTCAGTTATCCTTATCATTGGAACAATGGTGATCACACACCAGCTTAATTATATTCGCTCAAAAGATCTTGGTTATGATAAAACGCACGTATTTTCTTTCTGGATGCGAGATATCGGTACACATTATGAAGCGGTAAAAGCCGAATTATTAAAGCAGCCGGGCATATTAAATGTAACCCGTTCAAATTCGAATATAGTAAAGATCGGCGGGATCTCAGGAGACAACGATTGGGATGGTAAGACACCTAATCAAACTTTTATTGTTCATCCCATAGTAATAGACAAAGACCTTATATCATTCTTCAAAATGAAAATGGTACAGGGAGCATCATTTACAGGGGCGGTAAATGATACAGCCCACTATATTTTAAATGAGGCGGCGATAAGAGAGATCGGATTAAAAGACCCGGTGGGCAAGCGGTTCAGGATGGGTAAGATCAACGGAACTATCATTGGCGTTGTTAAAGATTTCCATTTTGCATCGATGAAGGAAAAAATAGCGCCGTCCGTATTTATGTACGATCCGAATTATTTGAGAACTGTTTACATAAAAACTACCGGCAAGGATGCGCCAAAGGCTATCCATGCTGCTGAAACACAGTTTAAGCAATACAACGGGCAGTATCCTTTCAGCTATGCATTTTTGGATGATATATTCAATGATCTATACCAGGGAGAACAACGTGAAGGCACTTTGTTCACTTATTTTGCAGTTATCGCCATCTTTATCTCCTGCCTGGGCTTATTGGGACTTGCAGCTTATACTGCACAGGTACGTACCCGCGAAATCGGAGTGAGAAAAGTATTGGGGGCAAGTGTGGGCGGTATTGTGCAGTTACTGGCTAAGGATTTTGTTAAACTGGTGCTGATATCCATCCTGATAGCTTCGCCGCTTGCCTGGTATTTTATGCACAAATGGCTGCAGGATTTTGCTTATAAGATCACCATCGGTTGGTGGGTTTTTGCGTTGGCGGGAACAATGGCTATTGTAATCGCATTTATTACGATAAGTTTCCAGGCCGTAAAGGCAGCCTTAGCCAACCCGGTAAAATCTCTGCGAAGCGAATAAAATTAACAAACTGTCATTGCAGGGCGTTTTTTTATTACACCTGCAATGACAAAATATCTTCAATTACTGTACCCTTCTGTATATTTCTGTAGTTTGTATTCCTGCCTTTGAATCATCAATCACCTGTGAATATTCATCCTTGCCATTCATTGTGATCTTGATCGAAAATTTACGGCCTACAAGCACGGAATGGCTCGACATCTCATCCTCTTCGGTGAGGGTATCGCTCTTAAAGCTGTACGTCCCGTAACCGAATCCATTTTTAAATGTTCTGCCAGTCTGGTCAAGCGGATAACGGTGAACAAACATAAAATGTCCTGCCCAGAATATCTTAAACTGTGTTTCGTTACCTTTTGTCGTATCCTTGCCTTTTACCCAAAAAGTATTATTCAACTTCCATAAACCATCCAGAACAGAAGTATCTGTCCCCGCTACTTTTGAATAATCCTCTATCAGCTTATATTTAACACCCTTTATTACCGCCAGGGCAGGAATCACCTGTGAGTAACCCGAATCTGTACGGGTGATGGTTAGATTAAAGCTTCTTGACGAATCGAGGGAACCGCTACTGTAAATATTGCGCTCAATAATCCTGTTACCTGTGTCTAAATTATACGAACCTACACCAAACCCAACTGAGGAATCGGGTGCCATACCTGAATACATAAAGTACTTGTCGGTATAAATTTTAAACTGCGCCCTCTTATAAACAGTATCCTTCCCCCCGCCACTGGCCATTTGCTTGTCCAGTTTATACACCCCCGCCTGAGATACTTTTTCCGTTTTCTTACATCCAAAAATTATGCAACTTAATAAAGCCGCAACTATTAAAATCCTTTTCATTTCGATTAGTTTAATGGTGAACAAGAAAATTCATTCTGATCTTATAGGTAAGGTTGATGCGCATTAGTATGTTACCAGTCGGTAAAAAATGCACCCAGCAGTGGTATGTAAATACCCGGTATATGAGGTTTCATAAATCAAATATTTAGGTGAATTGGTATAATAAATTTACGCATAATATCTGACAATCAATAATTCAAAAAAATACCAAAAGAAATAAAAAAATAAATTTTATAAATGAATGAACATTCATTTATATTTGTACAATGCGTACCCGGGATGAACATAAAGAACAGCTAATTCGCCAGAAAGCCATCGAGATGATCGTAAAAAATGGCTTGGATGGTTTTAGCATGAACAAGGTGGCAAAAGCCGCCGGGGTGTCGCCTGCAACACTATATATTTATTTTGAGGATAAAGAGGATTTTATAACCCGGCTCTCACTTGAAACTGCTCAAATAATGATAACCTACAGCCTGAAGAATTTTGATGCCGGGATGCCCTTTAAGACCGGGCTTCAGATCCAATGGCAGAACCGGCTGGCTTATCTGGCTCAAAACACGTTAGAAATGGAGTTTTTGGAAATCATGCGGTACACCAGTTATTATGAAAAAGTGACCGAAATGCTCACTGAAAGTTTTGGTAGTACAATGGGCCGGTTTCTCAAAAATGCTGTGGCAAACGGAGAGTTGCTCGAACTGCCTTTTGAAGTATACTGGTCGGTGGCATTTGCACCGCTTTATCAGTTGTTCAAGTTCCACAATCAGGGCCGCAGTTATGTGAATAGCACATTCAGCCTGAGCGACGACCTTTTGAACCAAACTTTCAATTTAGTTATTAAAGCACTTACTCCTTAAAAAATTTAACTCTTTAAATAAATGAACATTCATTTAATATATTATTATGAAATTAAATCATATCAACCTGCCTGTAGATGACGTGAGTGCAACAAGGCAATTTTTTGAACATTTCTTCGACTTCGAATGCATTGAAATAAAAGGCGATAACGCTTTGGCAATTTTAAAAGGGGAAGACGATTTCATACTGGTGTTGATGTCAAAAGCTTTTAATAAAAATAGTGACATAAGCTATCCCGATGCTTTCCACATTGGTTTCCTGGTAAAAAGTGAGGATCAGGTTGATTCAGCTTATCAACGACTGATTGCAGGTAATGCTATCCCTGAAAATCCGCCTGGCAGACTAAGGGGCCAATACGGATTTTACTTTAAAGCCCCGGGAAATTTACTGATTGAGGTAACTTCTTATTAACAAAAACACATTCTGTGCATCTAAATCATACATTATGAAAAACATGGAAGCAAATTATAACCAACCGCACCACGTAATGCTTATCTTTCAGCATAATACCTTACCATCATCTGAAAACGAGTGCATAATAAATGACCGTTGCCAGTATTATCAAAAGTTAAAAGAGGAAAGTAAATTACTCTTTTGTGGAAATTTCTGGAACCAGGGCCGTTCTTTTACGATCTTGCATATTAATTCTGCCGCCGAGTTCGAATATATCATCGATAACGATCCGGGATTAAGGCATGGATTGGTTGAATTAGAAAGAGCAATGCCATTTACACACGAAGAAAGCCTTCAGTATGCAATGGCATGGTGATCACGCATTGCAGAATCGCACTAACACTTCAAACAGTTAATACGTCCTTATCCGTTTATATATTTCTGTTGTTTGTTCGCGTGTTTTTGGGTCGATGAGTACCTGGGTATATTCATTCGCCTTTAGGGTGAGTTTTATGGCAAACTGCCGGTTAAGCAGTTCTGCATGGCTCGACATTGCTTCGGTTTCGCTCAACGTATCCCCTTTTAAACTGAAAGTCCCGTAACCAAATCCATTTTTAAATAGTGTACCGACTGGGTTTATCGGATAACGATGTATAAACATAAAATGCCCCTGCCAAAATACTTTGAACCGTGTTTCATGCTGCCTGGTGGTATCCTTCCCTTTTACCCAATATATCTTATCCAATTCCCACACCCCGTCAAGATCAGATGTACGTAACGAAGGAACATTTGTATAATCTTCTGTCAATTTATACATCGTATCCCCGGATCTGGCCCATTCGGGGGTAGTACCGGTGAAGCCATTGTTTGTTCGTTTGATATGAACTACAAATATTTGCATCGAATCCAATGCCTTGCTATTGAAAATGTTATGTTCAACTATAGTGTTAGCAGTGTCTAACTCATAAGTCCCCAATCCAAATTTAACGACCGAGTCTGGCGATATTCCCGCGTAGATATAATGGCGATCTGTATAAATCTTAATTTGCTGCCTTACCAATGTGGTATCGAGACCCTTTCCGCTTACCGTTTGTTTTTCGAGTTTGTATACACCGGAATAAGATATTCTCTTTACCTTCTTGCATCCTGAAATTATACAGATTATCAAAATGCAGTATATTAAAATCTTTTTCATACTGACCGGGTTTAATGGTAAATTGCTAATGCAAATGCCTTGAAGGAATATTTGCGCTTACAGCCAAAAACAAATTTAATTTCTAATAATTCAAATATACAAAATATTATTTTGTAAAAAATATAATTAAAGAATTTTATTATGAAATTGCATTTAATTTCTTTGGGTTTACAAATGACTGTTTTCCTTACATCCACAAGTTTTATTGTTGATGAACATAAAACCCTGGAAATTGGTGCAAGAGCCCCCGACTTTAAATTACAGGGTGTGGATGGCAAAACATATACGCTCGGGTCATTTAAAGATGCTAAAATTCTAGTGGTGGTTTTTATATGCAACCACTGCCCTACTTCGCAGGCATATGAAAAAAGACTCATAAAACTCACCATTGATTATGCAGCAAAGGGTGTAAGCGTTGTTGCCATCAATCCAAATAACCCGGCTGCGCTGCGGTTGGATGAGTTGGGCTATAGTGATGTAGGCGATTCTTTTGAAGAAATGAAGATCAGGGCAAGGGATGCACACTTTAACTTTCCTTACCTGTATGATGGCGAAACTGAAATTGCCTCCAATAAATACGGACCGGTATCAACCCCGCATATTTTCATTTTTGATAAGGACAGAAAGCTGCGCTACCAGGGCCGTATAGACGATATGGAAAACCCTGATAAGAAACCTACCAGCGAAGATGCAAGGAATGCTATTGATGCTTTACTTGCCGGCAAAGAAGTTCCTGTGAAAACCACTAAAGTTTTTGGCTGCTCTATCAAATGGATTGAGAAAAAGGACTGGATAAAAAAAGCTGAAGTACAATGGGCAAAAGAGCCGGTAAGTCTGCAAACCGTAGATGAGAAAGGTATTGCCAATCTGTTAAAAAATAAGACAGATAAATTAAGGCTGATCAGTGTATGGGCGACTTGGTGCGTGCCTTGTGTACAGGAATTTTCTGACCTGGTGTACATCAATCACATGTATCGTGATCGTGGCCTGCAATTGGTGACCATCAGTTCGGATGACGCGGTAAACAAAGACAAAGCACTTACTTTTTTACAAAAGAAACAGGCATCGGGTCTGAATTATATTTATTCGGGCGAAAGCAAATATAAAATGATCGAAGCTATTGACCCTAAATGGCAGGGCGCATTGCCGTATACCATACTAATAGAACCGGGCGGCAAGGTTGTTTATGCCAGGGCAGGCGCTTTTGATCCGGAACTATTAAAGAAGGTGATATTTGATGTTCCGATGATCGGGAGGATATATAAAAATTAATTCTCCCTAAACACATTCCCTTTCACCATAAACAACGGCAACGAACCATGATTTAACACACGGTTGTGAAAATCTTTAATATCGAAATCCTTGCCTTGTTTCTTTTGCAATTCCTGTTTCCAATGCAAAATTTGCAGGGCTCCGTACTTATAGGTAACCACCTGTGCAGGCCAGCGGCGGATACGGGCTATCTCACGCATGGCGATATCATCCTGGCCGCGGATATTTTTCTTCCAGAAATCGAGTGCCTGCTGATCTGTCCAGCCATAATAGTTAAGCCCGACATCTAACGGTACACGCACCGAGCGTACAATATCCCACTCCCATTTTCCTAACTCATCGTAAGGGGTTTGGTAGACGCCTAAGTCTTTACCTAATTCTTCCGCATAGGCACCCCACCCTTCGGCAAAACCCATGTAGAAAAACAGGTTCTGCACATCCGAAACTTTGGTTTGCGCAATAATGGACGATTGATAATGATGACCTGGCACAGCTTCGTGAATAAACAGCCAGTCTACCTGCCGCTTATTATATGGCTTATCAAAAAGGTTGTAATAAAATGTATTGCTATCGTAGTATCCGGGGGTTTGAGCAAGCTGTTTGCTTTCCCCTCGCTCGATCTTCAGTGCTGGTATTTTAGTCATGCTGAATAGCCTGGGGAGATTGCTATAAACAACGGCTTTGGTATGTTCAAAATCACGATGTACTTCAGCCGGATCATTAACAAAAAATGAAGGATCATTTAAATGCTTATAAAACTCATCTTCGGTTAACCCAGTCTCTTTGCGGACTGCCTCGATATGGCTTTTTACCCTTTCAACTTCGCCTAAACCGAACTTGTAGATCTGATCTGGCGTTACCTCGTCATTTACCCAACGTTTCAGCAAATAGGCATACCATGCTTTGCCATTGGGGATAGTAATGATACCACCGGTTGGGATTGTAGCCGGTTTATTTTTTAGCCATTCCTGTTCTAATGAGATTCTTTCCACGTTCAGACCGGTTTCGTAGATGATCAGTCGATAATCTGTTTGTTGTGCTGGTGTTAGCTCATCAACCTTAAAAGATGTCAGTTGAGATTTCATCGACTTGAAAAATTCCTCCTGCTTCTGTACACTTTCTGCTGAACCGATATGTTGCAAACCACTTACGTAGCTTAATTCCAGATCAGGCATGTGCAATGATTTGTAACCACTTACAAATTTGTCAGAGAACTGATCAAATTTTTGCTGGGCATCAGCTATGGTTAAAGACAGGATAAGAGTTCCTACAGCGACGAAAAATACCTTCATGGGTTTGGAATTTTGAATAAGACAGATGCGCCTGCAAGTTGTTACAGAATTCGCTTTAGTGCGATAATTATCCCCCTTTCAGGGTGAGGAGACTAAACAAATTTCCCCTAATCCTGTTCCATAACCGAATGAACTACCCTATGGATGACATATTGAAAACCTGGTCGCAACAACTCCAGCCCTGGGCCTGGAACCTGTGTGTAGTTGTTTCGGCATTGCTACTTGGCTTCATATTGAAGCTTATTATTACTGGCATTCTCCATTTTTATAAGAACAGCAATGATTACTCGCTGTTCAAATCCATCATCACCCACCTGGGCAGTCCGCTCAACTTCTTTGTGCCGCTGCTTATGTTGAACTTTATGCTGCCACTGCTGCTGATCAACAAAGTTTTTCTTTCTCCGCTCGATCGCATTATTGGCACATTGGTGATCATCTCCTTTGCCAACCTGCTGATCTGTACGTTCAAAATATTTGAGGACTACGTATATCACCAATACGACCTGACCGCAGAAGATAACCTGAAGGGCCGCAAGGTGCGCACGCAAATGATTTTTATACGCAAGGTGGTCATCATTATCGTGGTTGTGGTTACCCTGTCTATCATTTTACTCAGTTTTGAGAGTGTCAGGAAAATTGGCGCAGGTTTGCTTACAGGGGTTGGCATAGGTGGTATTATTATTGGTTTTGCCGCGCAGAAATCGTTAAGTAATTTCCTGGCGGGATTGCAGATCGCTTTTACACAACCCATACGTATTGACGACGTACTGGTGGTTGAAGGCGAGTGGGGACGTGTGGAAGATATTACGCTCACCTATGTGGTGGTTGCTATATGGGACCAGCGCAGGCTGATATTACCGATTACTTATTTTATTGAAAAACCCTTTCAAAACTGGACGCGCTCCACCTCGCAAATACTGGGGACGGTATTTCTGTATGTCGATTATACCTTCCCGGTAGATGGATTAAGGGACGAACTGAACCGGCTTTTGAAAACCAACAAACTCTGGGATAAACGAGTAGGCATATTGCAGGTAACGGACTCCAAAGAACATACGATTGAATTAAGGGCATTGATGAGCGCGCGAAACTCATCCGATGCATTTGACCTGCGCTGCTTTATCCGAGAGAATTTGTTAAAATATATTACCACCAATATCCCACAGAGTTTACCGCAAACCAGGTATCAGCGGAATAAGATGGATTTAGGAATTGCCGGGAATAGCAAAATCGTGTAACACATAATTTACCTAAGCAAGGAGAAAATCTGATCGGACGACCGAACAATTTGCTTCTTTATGATGTTAGTAATTTAATTTTTACCCAGCTAAGCTGATTTCAAATTATTTTTATTAATTTAACGATCCCGCTCATCTAAACAACAGACCCTATGGAAACAGCAAACTACCCTACTTTTCTGGACCGGATTTTGGATAAACTGCGTCCTTCTGATCTGCACACAAAAGAAAATAGATTAGCTATTAAAGCGCGTGTTGAGCATTTGCTGGCCGAAACCGGCTTAACAGCGACACAACTCGGGTCCGGCATTCGCAGGGAAATAGTTGCTTTGCGTTCATGGTTATCCGGAACGAAAGACCTAACCGTTGAAACGCTCCAGGAGCTTTGTTTGTCGCTGCATATTTCTTTGGGCGACCTTGTTTTGGAATAGTATTTAGCATGTGGCCGTATGCGTATAGGCATATGGCATAATATCGTACCTACGGCACGGAATACATTATTCAATTATCTTTTTCTACCAACATTTGGCTCCGATGGAGCTACTTGACTCTGCTAAATATTGGTAACAAATTAATCCTAAAGCATTTAGCATGGCGTTGGCATGCAACAAACCTGCATATTATATGGCTGGAGAAGAATTACGGAATGTTGGCGACAACGCCAACATTGACTGAGAATTTAATTCGGCATTAAATTTTTTAACTATTGATGTGTTCCACATCGTTCCAGGTGTTACTCCTGTTCCATGGAACACCTTAGAGGATAGACCTACATGTACTATTTCACTATCCAATCAAAATGCTTTTCTCTCGGTGTTCCGGGTGCAGCAAACCTTTCCTTTAAAAATTCACCGGTGTGGGAATTTTTCTCCTGTACCAGGTCTTCGGGAACGCCTTCAAAAATAACACGGCCGCCATTGTCGCCACCTTCAGGACCGATATCGATCACCCAGTCGGCACATTTGATCACATCCATGTTGTGTTCTATCACGATGATGGTATTCCCCTGGTCGAGCAGGGCATCAAATGATTTGAGTAGCTTTTTAATATCGGCAAAATGCAGACCGGTGGTCGGCTCATCAAAAATGAACAGGGTTTTGTTGGAGTTATTACCCTTTACCAGGAAGGATGCCAGTTTGATACGCTGCGCCTCGCCACCGGATAAGGTATTGGATGACTGCCCCAACTGCACATAGCCCAAACCCACATCAACCAATGGTTTTATTTTATTAAGGATCTTGGGTTCTTTCCTGAAAAATTCCAGCGCCTCGTCAATGGTCATGCTCAGCACATCGGATACGTTCTTTTCCTGGTAAGTAACATCCAGAATATGCTGTTTAAAGCGTTTGCCGCCGCACGTTTCGCAGGTCAAGAAGATATCGGCCATAAACTGCATCTCTATTTTTACCTCGCCTTCGCCCTGGCATACATCGCATCGCCCACCTTCCACATTAAAAGAAAAAGCTGATGGCTTTAACCCGGCAGCTTTTGCCACAGGCTGGGAAGCATATAAGTTGCGTATCTCGTCCCAGGCTTTTACATAGGTAACCGGGTTGGAGCGCGATGAACGCCCTATCGGGTTCTGGTCAACCAACTCTACCTGTTCTACCTTCTGATAGTCGCCCTCGATGCTGTCATAAGCGCCGGTTTGCTCGCCAGTATAATTACCTAATGCTTTTTGCAAAGCAGGTGCCAGTATGCGTTTCACCAAACTGGTTTTACCTGAACCAGAAACACCTGTTACCACTGTCAAAACACCCAATGGGAATTTGGCATTTACATGTTTCAGATTATTCTCGCGTGCCCCGCGTATTTCGATATAATCGTTCCATTTACGACGACTGGCAGGTATAGCTATCTGTTCCTTACGCGCGAGGTAACGACCGGTAAGGCTATTATCATCCTGTATGATCTCGTCATAAGTGCCGGAGAAAATTAATTCTCCGCCATGGGTACCTGCCTCGGGACCAATATCAATGATATAATCGGCAGCCTGCATGATCTCTTCCTCATGCTCTACCACCAAAACGGTATTGCCTACATCGCGCAGTGACCGCAATACCCCGATCAGCCTTTGGGTGTCACGCGGGTGCAACCCGATGCTCGGCTCATCAAGTACATAGATAGACCCTACCAAACTACTGCCCAATGAGGTGGCTAGGTTGATACGTTGCGATTCACCACCGGACAAGGTATTTGATAATCGGTTCAAGGTCAAATAACTCAACCCTACATTATTTAAAAATCCTAAACGGTTGGTGATCTCCATCAGCAACCGCTTACCGATTTTCATATCCTGCTCGTTCAGTTCAAGGTTCACAAAAAAGTTGTAAGCCCTGTCCAGCGGCATCAGCACAACATCGGTAATGGATTTTCCATTGATCTTTACATAAGATGCATCCTGTCTCAAGCGGCTGCCTTTACATTCGGGGCAGGTGGTTTTACCGCGGTAGCGCGACAGCATTACCCGGTATTGTATTTTATAGGTTTGCTCTTCCAGTTCCTTAAAAAAGGCATCCAGTCCGCGGAAGTATTGGTTACCGGTCCACAAAAGGCGTTGTTGTTCTTCAGTCAGCTGGTTGTATTGACGATGGATGGGGAAATCAAACTTTAAAGCATTCTTTACCAAAGCCTCGTTCCATTCGCGCATCTTTTCACCGCGCCAAGGGGCAATGGCACCATCATAAACAGATTTGCTTTTATCCGGGATAACCAGATCCTCATCAATACCAATAATCTTACCATAACCTTCGCAGCGTTTACAGGCGCCATAAGGGTTATTAAAGCTGAAAAAGTTGGGCGTAGGCTCTTCAAAACTGATGCCGTCCAGTTCAAAGCGATCACAAAAAAACCGTTCGGTTTCTGTTTCTGTATCAGGTTCTCTGTATCGGACATAGCAATCGCCTTTACCTTCAAAAAAGGCGGTCTGCACCGAGTCGCCTAAACGACTAATGGTTTCGTCCGTTTCATTTTTAGTGATACGGTCTATTACTATTTTAACTTCTGAGTAGTGGTTGGTAAGTGGTGAATCGTCGGTATTACTGGCTTTCTTGCTGTCGGCTTTAAGCTTGATCTTCATGGAGCTGTTATCAACTGAAGTATCTGCCAGCAGGTCTTCTATCCGTGATATTTTGCCCTGGTATTCTACCCTTACAAAGCCCTTTTGCAGCAATACGGCAAGCTCTTCTTTCAGACTACGGTTATTATGCGGATACAAAGGGCATAAAATAGTCACCTGCGTTTCATCAGGCAATGCGGTGACAAAATTTACTACATCAGTTACCGTGTCCTTTTTTACGATATTGCCTGATACCGGAGAAAGGGTTTTACCGATGCGCGAAAAAAGCAGCTTCAAATAATCGTATATCTCTGTAGACGTACCAACAGTTGAACGAGGGTTCGAGGTGATCACTTTTTGCTCGATAGCGATAGCCGGGGCTATCCCTTTTATATAATCCACCTCGGGTTTGTTCATCCTTCCCAAAAACTGGCGCGCATAGCTCGAAAGGCTCTCCACATAGCGGCGCTGCCCCTCGGCATACAAGGTATCAAAAGCCAGGGATGATTTACCCGACCCGGACATGCCCGTGATAACCACCAGCTTGTTTTTGGGTATGGCCACATCCATATTTTTCAGGTTGTGCACCCGGGCGCCTTTGATAATTATATTATGTTGAGGATCTTTCTCTGTTTCTATGCTCATGTACTTTTGTCGATAGTCCATGGTCCATGGACCATGGTTAATTCATGTGAGAAATCCATGGACTATGGTCTATTGACCATGGACTTTTTCGAGATGCAAAAATCCTAAAATATTTAGCACTTTCCAAATGATAAAGTCGATTGATTGTAACTTTTAAATTCTCTAATTCGCTTTAAACCAAATGTTAAAGAGTTGCCCTGAAATGTTAAATTATGTTAAAATTGACCCCCAAATGCAATAATTCAGGCCATGGTTAAAAATATAATTTGTTTTTTAGGATTGAAATTGCTTTATTTGATGTAACAAATAAGTAACACAACAAGGAGAAACCCTATAGATAGAAACTCTACTTTAATAATTTAACGATCAAATTTAAGTTTTAAAGTAGTACTCTATGGATTTTCAATTGCAGAGTGATCAGGATCTAATCCATCTATATGTGGCGGGTAATGAAGCGGGGTTGGTGGAACTCTTACGCCGGTACCAGGCCAAAATTTATACCTCAATATACTTACTAGTCAAAGACGAATATCTTGCAGAAGATATCTTCCAGGATGCCTTTATAAAAGTTATCAATACCTTACGTGCCGGTAAATACAATGAAGAAGGAAAATTCCTTCCATGGGTGACACGTATAGCCCATAATCTTGTAATTGACCATTTCAGGCGAGAAAAGCGTGCACCGATGGTGAATAACGGTGATGATTTTGATATTTTTGAGGTATTGGGCAACTATGACGAGAGCACTGAGGATAGATTAGTTCGCGAACAAACGCATAAAGACCTTAAAACACTGATACATCTTTTACCTGCCGAGCAGAAAGAAGTATTGATTATGCGCCATTTCGGCGATATGAGCTTTAAAGAAATAGCCGACGTAACCGAAGTGAGCATCAACACGGCATTGGGCCGCATGCGTTATGCACTTAATAACCTGCGCAAAATGATGCAGAGCAAAGAGCTCAGTTTAAAGAATTAACATCACATAAAAGGCCTTAAAAGGGTCGCAGAAATAACATAGGGCTAAGCACCCTTGAAGTTTCTGCGGCCTTTTTGTGTTTATAATTTTTTGAGCCGGCACAACATTTTTTACAGCCTTATCGTTAATACTACCATATACCCCTAAATGTTCTGGCCGTATTTTCTCCGGATAAAAAAAATTTCATCTAAATTTCATCTTCGGTAAAATATTATCTTTATGTATTCGTTAATAATTCTGTAAACCAGTAATAAACACTATTAATTTAAATTGAGAAAAAGCGTATGGGCGAAACTTCTACAACAACTACTATTAATGAAACTTCTAACCAGGCAGCTATGAAAACAACGGATGCCACAACGGAAAACTTAGAGGCTGATGATCTTATATTCTATCACTCTATCCGTAACGAGCTAAATCAACTAAAGAAAAATCCGAGTTTAAAAACGATTCATCAAATTCTGAACTACTCAAAGAGTCTGCGTTAGTAAGTTGAAAGTCTTAAGTCCGGAGTCGTGAGTCATTGGTGGCTTTCACTTCGGACTTTTTTTATTCCCGTCTTAAAACTTTCGACTCAATACTTCTTACTTTTGCGCATGCTCAAGCCTGAACGTTACCGTCATTTTGTAGAGTACTTCTCAAAGCATCAGCCCAATGCGGTTACCGAATTGCATTATGACAGCCCGTTCCATTTGCTGATCGCGGTGATCCTTTCGGCACAATGTACAGATAAGCGCATCAACCAGGTTACCCCTGCCTTATTCGAGAAGTTTGCCACACCTGAAGAATTGGCGGCAGCTACACCCGACGAGATTTTTAACTATATCCGCAGCGTAAGCTATCCCAATAACAAATCCAAACATTTGGTGGGCATGGCTAAAATGCTGGTGGAAAAATTTAACAGCGAGGTACCATCAGACATTAATGACCTGCAAAAACTGCCGGGCGTGGGGCGTAAAACAGCCAATGTGATTGCTTCGGTGGTGTTTGATCTTCCTGCTATCGCAGTTGATACGCACGTTTTCAGGGTAGCTAATCGTGTTGGTTTAACTACCAATGCACGCACGCCGCTGGCTGTTGAGAAACAATTGGTCGAATTTCTGCCTAAAGAAACCTTAGCCATTGCACATCACTGGCTGATACTGCATGGCCGGTATATTTGCCTGGCACGCAGCCCCAAGTGTGAAATTTGTCCCATCAGTTGGTTTTGTAAGTATTATGAACGTACCCATACCGAAGCTGCACTGCAAAAAGCCGAGGCCCTGAAGGTTAAGAAAGCCAAAGATCAGAAGAAGAAAAAACAACTGAACACCATCAGCAAAGAGTTGAAAAAACGTAGTGTGGATAAAGATATTTGATTATTTTATTGTTAAATTCTTAAATTGCTAACATTGCGGAGGCTATAATATTAGCTTAAATTCATTGGGTTAAAAATGCCTCCTGTTATCCAAAAACCAACAATAAAACAAGCCAACAACACAACAATATAATAAATTACTAAAAATATTAGTATTATTCAAAACTGTTTTTTACATTTGTTACTCGAAATTTTAAAGAATGAGCAGCGCAGAAAAATTAAAAGCATTACAGCTTACTTTAGATAAGCTTGAAAAATCATACGGAAAAGGCACCATCATGAAGTTGGGCGATACGGCTATTGAGCCTATCGATGTAATTTCAACCGGTTCAATCGGGTTAGATATTGCCCTTGGTGTAGGCGGGTTGCCAAAAGGCCGTGTGATCGAGATATATGGCCCTGAGTCATCCGGTAAAACTACCCTGGCTATACATGCCATTGCCGAGTCACAGAAAAATGGCGGCATCGCTGCCTTTATTGATGCGGAGCATGCTTTCGACCGCTTTTATGCTAAAAAGTTAGGCGTTGATGTAGAAAATCTTTTGATCTCCCAACCGGATAATGGTGAGCAGGCGCTGGAAATTGCCGATAACCTGATCCGCTCCGGAGCTATTGATATTATCGTGATCGACTCTGTTGCTGCGCTGGTACCTAAGGGCGAAATTGAAGGCGAAATGGGCGACAGTAAAATGGGCTTGCAGGCACGTTTAATGTCACAGGCATTACGTAAACTGACAGGAACTATCAGCAAAACAGGATGCTGCTGTATATTTATCAACCAGTTGCGCGATAAGATCGGTGTTATGTTTGGTAATCCCGAGACTACTACGGGTGGTAATGCGCTGAAATTTTATGCTTCGGTGCGTTTGGATATCCGCCGTATATCCCAGATCAAGGACACTGACGAAGTATCTGGTAACAGGGTAAAGGTTAAAATTGTAAAAAATAAAGTTGCGCCGCCGTTCCGTATTGCGGAGTTCGATATTATGTTTGGCGAAGGTATTTCCAAATCGGGGGAGATCATTGACCTTGGTGTGGAATACAATATCATTAAAAAAGCAGGTTCGTGGTTTAGCTATGGCGATTCACGCCTTGGACAGGGGCGGGATGCAGTTAAACAGCTGATACTGGATAACCCCGAACTAATGGAAGAACTGGAAGCTAAAATAAAGGAAACAGTTACCGGCGATAAACTAGTGGTTGAAACAGAATAGTTTTAGTTTTTGAAATAAAGTAATGAGGCCTTCCCAATTTTGGGGAGGCTTTTTTGTTAATTGCCGCCGGTTTTCAGGTACATATATATGATGCCACCAATAACAATTATGGCTAACACGATAAGTCCTGTTACACCTTTACGCTTATCCTGGCGCATAAGCCACACAAAAAATGCCACCAAAGGCAAAACGAACACAGAAAAGAAGATAATAGATGGAATGCTCATATTTTTAAATAGTCCGAAAGACGGGAAGACCGAAAGTCCGGAAGTACTGCAAAAATAGAAATTAAAATCAGATACGCCTTTTACCTTTCAGCCTTTCACATCAAAAGGGCATTCTTGCCAATGGCGCAATATCCTGTCCCACAAACTCGCCTTTCAGGTATTTGTAATACCCGGCAATGGCTACCATAGCAGCATTGTCTGTACAATATTGAAATTGCGGGATAAAGGTGTTCCAGCCTAACTCCTCGCCCATTTGTTTTAATCCCTGCCGCAAGCCTGTGTTGGCTGATACGCCCCCGGCCAGTGCGATATCTTTAATGCCATATTGATAGGCAGCTTTTTTTAGCTTGTTCAGCAAAATAGTGGTTATGCGTTTTTCAACCGAGGCGCAAATATCGGCCATGTTATCCTGCACAAAGTTGGGATTCAGCTTTGTATTATCCCTGATAAAATAAAGGATAGCCGTTTTCAATCCGCTGAAACTAAAATCAAGGCCGGGTATCTGGGGTTCCGGGAACTGATAAGCATCCGGATTACCTATGCGGGCATATTTATCGATCATCGGCCCGCCGGGATAGGGTAAGCCTAATATTTTACTTGTTTTATCGAGCGCTTCGCCGGCGGCATCGTCTGTTGTTTGCCCAACTATTTGCATATCAAAATAATCCTTTACCAATACAATTTGGGTATGACCGCCGGATACCGTAAGGCACAGGAAAGGGAACGAGGGTTTGGGGTCATCAATAAAATGCGCCAGCACATGGGCCTGCATATGATTAATCTCGATCAAAGGCAGATTCCGGGCCAATGCAAAGGCTTTGGCAAAAGAAACCCCTACCAGTAATGAACCTAAAAGACCCGGGCCACGGGTAAAAGCGACCGCATCAATATCATTCTTGCTAATTTTAGCGTTTAATATTGATTGTTGTACTGCGGGAACGATATTTTGCTGGTGAACGCGCGAGGCCAGTTCGGGCACTACGCCGCCATAAGCTTCGTGTATGGTTTGATTGGCAATTACATTGCTTAAGATATGGCCATCGGCACAAACCGAGGCAGATGTTTCATCACAGGAGGATTCTATTCCGAGTATTACAGGCATTTAAAAAATCAAAATATTTGCAACCAGCCGAATAAACCCTGGTTACGGAAAAAAGTCAAAAAAATAACGTTAATATGTTCAAAAACTAAACCTTTTATAAGTTTCTGAATTTATACTTTTGCGCATCCAATTTAAAGATACAAAGTTATTAAAAAACTACTCAAAATAGCGTTAGGTGTTGTGCTGGTTATTTTACTGATGATAAGCATCGTACTGCTCTTATTTGAATATAAACCCGTGCAGACCTGGGCCGCAAAAAAAGCGACTGAATACCTGTCTGAAAAACTCCAGACAAAGGTTAGTATCAAGAGTCTTTATATCAGGCCATTTTCGACAGTAGTATTGGAAGATTTTTATGTGCTGGACAAGCAAAAAGACACTTTGATAAGTACACCTAAACTTACTGTTGATATCAACGGTTTCTCTTTGTTCACCAGCATAAGCAACCGCCATTTGGATCTGAGCCTGGTACAACTGGATAACGGATCAGTCTATTTAAAAAAGCTGAAGGATAGCACAAGCAACCTAAAATTTCTCACCGATTTTTTCAGCTCGCCCGATACTATAAAAACCAAAGGCAAGCCATGGACAATAGATTTTGAGAAAATAGCTATCAACAACCTGCATTTTAAATACAAAAACTTTTTGGTGGATACGGTGATGAAGCAGGTGAATTTTGATGACCTGGATGTCGGGAATTTCACTACCGTGATATCGAATCTGGATATTGCTCACCATTTATTTAAAGGAAACATAAGCAAGCTGACGCTTTTTGAAAAGAAAAGCGGATTTCACCTGAAAAACCTGAGCGGAACAGCCACGGTAGATACCAACCAAATACTGGTGCAAAACATGCATGTGCAAACGGCACACTCCGACCTGAAAAATTATTTCAGGATGAAGTTTAAATCGTTTGACGATGTGAGTGAGCATATTGAGGACCGGGTGTATATGGATGGTGATTTTAAAACATCAAGGATATCATCAAGCGATATTGCTTACTTTACTGAAGGGCTGGAGAAAGTAAAATTCGATCTTGGTTTCGATGGGCGGATAAAAGGGTTTATAAATAACCTGAAGGCAAAAAACCTGTTAGTTACCGGCGGGCAGGCTACGTATGTAAAGGGTGATTTCAACCTAAAAGGATTACCCGACTGGGACAACACCTTCCTGGAACTTAATTTTGAGCAGATAGCAACCAATAAAAGGGATATTGATTACCTGTATAGCAATTTTACAGGTACACCAACGGCAAAAGTACCGGATGTGATAGCAAAATTCGGACAGGTCAATTTTACAGGGAGGTTCACTGGTTTGCAAAACGATTTTGTAGCCTACGGCACATTCAAGACCAAGTTAGGGCGGTTTGACTCAGATCTTAACCTGAAAATAAATAAAGCAGGAATACCAAGCTATAGCGGCAAAATATCCACGTACAATTTTGACCTGGGCACCCTGATAGACGAAAGCGACCTGGGCCGCACGACACTAACCGCCAATGTAAGCGGCAGCGGGGACGAGATAAAAAACCTGAATGAGAAACTGGATGCAAGCATCAAGAACATCAGTTTCAAAGGGTATGATTACAGCAATGTAAAGGTCAGCGGCACCCTTGTAAAAAAAGTAGTCAATGCAAAGCTTTCTATTGACGACAGTAACATTCAACTGGACGCCAGCGGAAGCATTGACCTGAACCCCAAATTGCCCGACTATAATTTTGAAGCAAACATTACCGATGCAAAACTACATACACTCAAATTACTAAAAGATACGATTACGCTTACTACACATATTACCACCAATTTCCATGGCAACGACCTGAACAACACGGAAGGGCAGGTATTAATATCGCCGTTAAGGATTGTTGACCCGAGAAATAATTATGTTGTCGATTCCATCTTTTTATCAGCAAATGGGCTGGGACATGTACGTGAGATCAGCCTGAAATCAGATATTGCGGATGGCAGTATTAAAGGCAACTATGATTTAGCCACGCTGCCCTCCTATTTTAAGACTATTGTAAAGAAATATATTCCTTCATTAAAAACGGAGATCGTCACTCCCAAACCACAGCAATTTACATTTAACCTGAAACTAAAAAACCTGGCCCCCCTCCTGGCTATGTATGTGCCCGATTTAAAAGTACCTGACCAGGGGACATTTGTAGGGCAATTTGACTCGGCAAATAAAACAGCAACGCTTAACGGGTTCATCAAAACTGCTCAATACGGGAAAACGGTTTTCCATGATTTTATTTTGGACGAGACCACGACGGACAAGGATATGGAAGTGAACGTATCCCTTGGCCGGATCAATTTTTCCGATAGTTTGTTTATCAAGAATATCAACATCGCTAATTTCGTAAGAAAAGATAGCCTGAACTTCAACATTAAACTTGCCGATAAAGATGCAACCAATCAGCTCGATCTTTATGGTCTGGTACAATTTGGGCGCGATACTACAGCCAGGTTGTCAATCTTACCCTCGGATGTAATAATTGAGCATCAATACTGGCGCATAACTGATAGGGCAAGAATAAGATTGCTCAACGGAAAAACACAAATTTCAGGCTTTGAACTTTCAAACGGAGGGCAAAAAGCCCGGATCAACGGATTTATTTCGGATAATCCTGCTGATCAATTGAAAGTCGAGTTTGAAAAATTCAAAATGTCGACGTTTGACCAGTTGACCAAATCGGCTGATGTTATGTTAAAGGGCACAATGAACGGCGACGTTGTTTTGAGCGCAGTTACAAAATCGCCTGTTTTCGACTCTCATTTAGGAATTGATTCATTTATGATGAACAAGACCCTGATCGGTAATGTAAAAATAGCCTCGTCATTAGATAGCAACCGCACTCAGGCAAATGCAAAAATGAATATCATCAACCGCGGTCTTGAAACTATGAATATTGAGGGCGCTTATTTGATAGGAAAACAAACGGATGATAAACTGGAATTCAATATAAAAATGAACCAGACGGAGGCCATTATTTTTGAGCCATTTGTAAAGGAGCTTGTATCAAATCTAAAAGGGACCATATCAACTGACCTGAAACTGACCGGTACCATATCAAATCCGCAACTGAACGGCGATATCACATTGGCCAATACAGGCGTAACTGTAAATTATTTAAAAACAGCTTATACTATTAATGACAAGCTATCTGTCAGCAACAGCGTAGTTAATGTTGATGGCCTGGTAATAAAAGACATTCGCGGCAACCAGGCTACCGCAACCGGTAAAGTAGACCTGAATGATCTTTCGAACCCCGACATTGAAGTGGTAGTAAATGCCAAAAACTTCATGGCATTGAATACTACCTTCAAAGACAACCGCCTGTATTATGGTACCGCTTATGGCACCGGACGTTTTAGCTTTAGCGGCCCAACCGATGATATGAATATTGATATCAAAGCCAAAACCGAGGCGGGCACAGTATTCAATATCCCGTTAAACACTTCATCGGTAGCAGAGGACTATGATTTTATAAAGTTTGTAAGCCATAAGGATACTACAAAAGCTGCAGCCAAACCCAGGGCATTCAATGGTATTAGCCTGAATTTTGATTTGAGTGTGGACGAAAAAACGCTTGTAAAAATCACAACAGACTATGGTAAACTGGAGGGTTCGGGCACCTCAAGTAACCTCAAAATGAATATCAGCAGCCAGGGTGATTTTACCATGTTTGGCGACTTTTTGATCACGTCGGGTAAATTTGAATTTATTGCAAAGGATATCATAAGCAAAAACTTCCAGGTAACACAAGGGGGTACGATCAGATGGACGGGCAACCCGAATAATGCTGAAATTAACATGAAAGCACTTTATGAGGTGCGTACAGATATCAAGGATCTTTATGCAGCAGCGGGTATCCCATTGCCACAGGAGCTGGTATTGGTGCAGGCCAATTTACTGTTAACCAAATCGTTGTTGCAACCTAATATTGATTTTGACTTTAATTTCCCGACTGACCCATCCATTAAAGATAATCTCAGCACCTATTTAAGTGATTATAATAACCGTACCCAGCAGGCGCTTAGTATTATTGCTACCAGAAGGTTTAGCCCGGGAGGCAACAGCGGGGGCGCATTAGGAACACAAACATTAAATACAGCCGGTGAGGCGGTAAGTGAATTTGCCTTCAACAAGCTGAACACGTTGATCTCGCAATCCAACACGATCAAAAGCCTCGACCTGAATATCCGTTCGTTTAATGATGCCAGTGCATCGTTGAGATTATTTAATGAGCGGGTCGTATTAAGTGGTAGTTTATATTCGACAGCAATATCGGGCAGCGACCTATATTATAACAATGCCAGTTTATTCAATTCGAATTTTAATAATCTATCAAAGGATTTCAGTGCGCAATATTTTATTACAAAGAATGGCAATCTGACTGCGCGGTACTCCTACCGACTTTTGAACGGAACTGTTTTAAATACGATTGATCAGCAGTTAACCGCCCAGTATGTAAACGGGCTTGGCTTGGTTTATCAACGGGACTTTGATACTTTTGGGGAGTTCCTGAGGAATATGTTTGGCAGAAGCAAGAAAAAACAGCCCATCAACCCTTTGCCACAACAACCTGCTAACGCATCCGGCCCGGGCAGATCGGGAGGCGACACAAGCAATTCCAACGAAAAATCTGATGATAATGATTAGTGGTCGCGCAGGATAGCGTGATCCATCTTATCTCTCTTGGTTTTCAGGTAAGCCTCGTTATGCGGATTAGGTTTTATTTCTATTGGCACATTTTCGACTATTTCAAGCCCATAACCAATCAATCCTGCACGTTTCTTGGGATTATTGCTCATCAGCCTCATTTTAGATATACCGAGGCTGCGTAGTATCTGGGCTCCAATGCCATAATCGCGCTGATCCATTTTAAAACCTAATTTGAGATTGGCTTCTACGGTATCCAAACCATTTTCCTGGAGGTGGTAGGCCCGTAGCTTGTTGATCAGGCCAATACCACGGCCCTCCTGGTTCATATACACAACCACGCCTTTCCCTTCCTGGCTGATCATCTCCATTGCTTTGTGCAACTGCGGGCCACAATCGCAACGGCACGAACCAAAAATATCCCCCGTCACGCAAGAGCTATGCACCCTTACCAAAACAGGTTCGTCTGGTTCCCAACTGCCTTTTACCAGGGCTAAATGATGTTCGCCTGTATCCAGCTGGGTATAGGCTATCATATCAAAATCGCCCCATTCAGTTGGCATTTTGACTGCTATTTCTTTATGCACCAACGTCTCAGCGGTCAGGCGATAGGCTATCAGGTCTTTAATTGATATAATTTTCAGATCAAACTCTTTTGCAATAACCAAAAGATCAGGCAAACGGGCCATTTCGCCATCCTCTTTAATAATCTCACAAATAACACCTGCAGGTTCAAACCCAGCCAAAACAGCCATATCTATAGCCGCTTCGGTATGCCCGGTACGGCGCAATACGCCACCATCTTTAGCTATCAAAGGGAATATATGCCCGGGGCGCCCAAGATCAGACGGCACTGTTGACGGATCAATCAGCGCTAAGACTGTTTTTGAACGGTCAGACGCAGAAATACCTGTAGTACAGCCTTCAAGCAAATCAACAGAAACAGTAAAATTGGTTTCGTGCGAGGTCGTATTATTGCTTACCATTGGCTCCAGTTCCAGCTCTTTTGCACGCTGGCTGGTTATAGGTGCGCACACCAGGCCTCTGCCATGGCGTATCATAAAATTTATAGTTTCGGGAGTAGCATTATGTGCTGCAGTTAAAAAATCCCCTTCGTTCTCACGGTCTTCATCATCAACAACTATAATGGTTTTACCTGCTTTGATAGCATCTATAGCTTCCTGTATCGTATTCAGCATTTTTGGTGTCAGTAGAGATAGGTTATGGCCTATAATAAGCCAATTATATATTTATGTGTATACAAAGTTAACTTATAACAAATTCATTACGGTCGGTTATTTGTAAAAGTTGCTTTGCTCCGCTTGTTGGAAGGTTGAAATGTTGTAAGGTTGGAAAGTTAATTAAAAGGTTTTTATGTAAGAAAGATTTTCATGGCCTCCATCTCAACATTACAACCTTTCAACTTTACAACTTTTCAACTAAGAATTACGCATCCTTTCGTCTCAATAACTTATTAAAGAAACGCTTATAT
>Ga0307517_10003920_pt1 | contig 23071 bp, 24 predicted proteins | sample 23_EM_MG_FD_194515 | JGI IMG/M metagenome (GOLD analysis project Ga0307517, IMG submission 194515) | Populus trichocarpa ectomycorrhiza microbial communities from riparian zone in the Pacific Northwest, United States - 23_EM | ecosystem: Host-associated > Plants > Roots > Unclassified | place...
GTACCGTTCGGGGGCGTGCCGTTCGGTTTTGATTTGTTTACAGTCGAGGTTTCCGCTGGGGATTGAGAGTCCATGGCTGACAAATAACGAGTGGAAGGAGACGATGGGAGTTGAGACCAAGGAGGATGGTGAGGGGAAGTGGCAAGATCGTTAGGTTTTGGAATTCCAACGAGTGAACGAGGAACAATAACGATGGGACAGGCCTGGGGAGAAAAGGCGTTGTTCCACTTTCGTGGCCAACAAAGCGTACGTCGTTGCGGCCGGTGTGGTCGGCGCCGTCTGTGTCGACGTCCGGACGGTGAGGAAGATAAGCGTAGAGGAGAACTAAACGCGCCAGCCGCAACTTGGCGTCGGAAACTGGATTTGGAATACAGTCAATAGCACGTTGATTTCCGATTGACTCGTGTAGAATAATCCAAAGCTCAGCGCCCAGCGGTCATCGTACAGGATAAAGATATAGACAACAGAAGAAGAAAAAGAGAAACGAGCAAATAACAAGGATGGATCAAATAGGCTGAAGGTTAAGTAGAGAGAAAGCTAAAAGCTGAGAACCTGTACGTCGGAATTATAAACACGAGCAAGTGACCCAGACCTCAGAACTAAACAATTCACAACTATTATAACGATACAACGGGGGGAAATAGCAGGCGAAGGAAGATGGAGAGCGAATCAGGACGAGGGGGTTCCCGTCCTGCTGGTGACCACCCCGTTTGTGCTTGGCCCGTCCCCAGACGGGAAAGAAGGTTGAGCGGATTCGCCCTCCGAAACAGATGGATGTCCAGGTGCCGGAGGCGCGCCCGGGTGTGGTGGTGGTGGACCCTGGTGCATGCCAGGAAACGGGGGAACGACGTGTTGACCGTACAACACTGGGTGTGGAGGACCACCAGGGTGGAAAGGGATGCCTTGTCGAAAGCCTTCTACCTCGTGCCTCAGCATTTCTATCTCCCTCGACATGTCTGTGTGTGATTGCTTCATATGCCCGATGAAATCAATGGCTGTGAGCGGGAAGCGAGGATCAGCAACACCAGGGAGACAACGAGCCGGAGACCTGTAGGGTACACGCACCTTTACTGAGGATCTCCCATTTACTAGCCTTCATGCCTCGATCCTGAGGCAGCTGGTCCCTCAACTCGTCGAACAAATCCTTCATCTCCCTCCGCCGTTTCCGCTCCGCCAATTTATGTGAGACTCGGAGTTCAGGAGAGCGAGAGTATGGTGTCGGTCTCGTGTCCTCTTTTGGTTGTGAGGAGGATTCATCGTCAGGGTTGGAAGATGTTTGGCCGGCTTGATCGTTTAGAGTTGCCTGATCAGTTCCTGCCCGTAGCTGCTGACCAACACCACGCGACGGCGGACGTGAACGTGAGCGCAATGACCTCGTGGGACCTGCCGAAGAGGGAAGTGGTTGGGGCTCTACCGGTTGGACACCCACACTCTGTGTAAACCCTACTGGTGGTATCATCTGCATCGTAGCAGGCTGAGGGGGGTCAAATGTGGGATGAGGAGGAGCAACCTCGATTGTTTCGTTGGTGTCCATCGGTTGAGTGTTGCCTTCCAAATCCGTCGTACGGTGCGTCGGCCACGTGTCTCCGCCCGGCCGGTCTCCTTCCGGCTCCTCCGGTCCTCCTCCAGCAGGCAGACCAGACATCCGTCTCTTCGGCTTTCGCTCCTCTTCATCCATCACGAGCTTAGGATCAATGTGCTGGGGTAGTTCAGAGCCGGGCTGTTTCCGTTTCTTGCCAGCGACGGGCCTTGGCGGTTTGTGAGCATTGTCAGTATTGGTTGCCGGAGTGAGCGCTGTTGTAGTTCAACCTCAAAGTCAGACGGTCTGCTCCCTCTGGGGTAAACAATTACATGTCTGAAGCACTCACCTGCATCCTCAGCTTGTTTCAGACTCCTCTTGTTCCGGGATTTGGTGCCAACGACGCTGTTAGTGGAAGCAGCGACCGCAGAAGTAGCCATCCTCGTGGATCCTCCTGAGGGATCGTGCAGAAACGTGGTGGTCAGAGGGTTCGTGTGCAGATCTCCCGAGATTGGCTCTGGGGGACGCAGGAGTGGTAGGTTCGGGGTTGCGTGAAGCTTTGGGTCTGTAATTGACCCTTGACGGTGACTTTGTAAGAACTGGAGAGACGCGAGTAATGTTACAGGCGGAAGCCTCGATGCTGTTGTGCCAAAGCCATCCGCCTGTTCGGATCCATTTGAACCAGAAATGTGCAGATCAATCGCTTGATCGCGCTTCAAAGCCGCCCCCGGGTCCAATCTCACCTCCATGGCAAGGTTTCCTGCAGGAGGGAAAAAGCTGGCAGTACAAAGCGTGGCCGTTCAAATTGTGGGTTTCCGACGTGTCCCCCTCAAGTTCGCCTGATGTTCGGCGAGAAACTCTCCACAATCCCACTATCTCTCATGATCAATAGTATATATTCAACGTGGCAATAGGCCGCTCTCGAACAGGTGAATGTCTAGTTGATGTCGATGATGGCTGATGCTGTCCAATGGCGATTTACGCTGTCCGCCCGCCAAACCCTGTCCTGACCAACCAGTCCCTACGGTCCAGTTCAAGATCCAGATACCTGTGGTACCCAGCCCTCATCCTTTGGCTGTTCCTCGTCTGCCTCCCAGACTGTCCGCATTGAGCAGCTTCAGCCTCCTTCGCGGCAGCGATGCACGCCTCAACGCAATCGTCCGCGACAACCATCTCCCGCACCACACTTTCGTACTCCAGAAACAGTCGTTGATCAAATGGAGGGATCACCAACAAATCAGCTGCCAGCCGGTTCATCCATAATCTATGATTTGAGGATGTAAAGTCCAATTGGGCGTTACCAAGGGCGAATCCCGTCCCGGAGTTAGACCCTCCAGGATCTTCCGGACTCGTGTCCAATAGCGGATGTGCGCTGCTAGCCAGCCATGATGTCAACGACAGGGTCTCTTCGGCAACCTCGATGTCATGGTGGTAGTGCGCGAATTCCGGAAGGGCCAAGTCACCGGTTGGAAGAATCTTGTACCCAAGTTCATCGTCCACCGACGTTGGGTTTGACCAATCCTATCCGACAAAACGGCGCAACAACCGTTCAACAACTTCTGGATTGCCAAGCGCCGGCGATTCACTCACCGCATCGACACGCAGGACCAAGCGGGAGTCAAGATAGGATATGTTATCTGTGTATTTTGCGAGGCAACGGAACAGCGCCCTGTGATGTGATTCATCCCGAGGCGGTAATACCCACCGAGGAAGGTGAGCACGTTTCTCTAGGACACCTTCCCAGTTTACCCGAGTCGTTTCTTGGAGATGCGCATTGTCGGAAGATCGAAGCGATTCCCCCAATTGACATTGGTTGATACATCGCCTCAGGTCAACCACTGAACTGGCCTGCAGTGCGGAGAAGAAGCGTTCGTTCGGTTGAGTACCCTCAGCACGACATATGGAGGAGAGATAGGCGGCGGCAACGGCGGTTGGGGGTTGGGTGAAGGATAGGATTTTCTGAACGGGCAATTGATCCAACGGAAGGAGGTTGATATCTGGATGGACGAGTATCGGGGCAATGTCCGAAGAATAAGGTTGACCACCACATACCATTGCAAGTTAGTACAACTGGCCGGCGACAATCGCGTATGATGTTAGTGACCGTTGGCCAGAAGTTGACATCGTCCCTATACAAGATGTCGACTTCCTCAAGGAGGATCAGTGATTGTTTCGCCTGTGCTTGTAGCTTCTGAACGGGCTCGACAACGGGTAGGGGATCACCTTGCGGAGGTGGCGCGGGGACGCCAAGTCCATCGTCCGAGGCTATCTCGATGCCCCCGATATCCGGGACGTCGGTTCCGTCGGAGGACTCATCCACAAACCCCGGTTCCGCAAGGTCCTGCGCGCGGCTCACACCCAAGAACCGTGTCGGAGCATCATCCTTCCCCGGTGCCAGCGATAAACGCATCCCTCCTTGCTTCGTAACCAGGTGGTTCCTTCCCACTTGTCCAATTAGGTTGTCCAAAGCAGCCCCACTCCGTTTGCCAACCCCGGGGTAAACCTCAAACACTTCCCAGTCTAATTCCGACGCGCATGCATAGACTGTCGCAGTCTTCCCACTCCCCGAAGGACCGCACAGGACAATGGTGTTCGACATGTCGAAAGCGTTGGGCCTATCGTAAGCAAGTGGGGGGAGATCGATTATCGGCACTTCCCCTTCGAGGGGGAACTCGTCGAAAACTGGTGCGTCGTCCAGATAGGCGTCCAACGGGTGACTCTCTGTTTCTGACGACTCCGAGAGCGACGCTTGGTCATCGTGGACAATCCAGTCGTCCTCCCTCCGCCGTCGTTTCTTAGCCTTCTTGCTCCCAACTTCCCGGCGGATCCTTGGTCGCTTCGTGCCTCGCTTCGCAGGCGGCTTCTTCTTTGGCTGCGAGAAGGACGCAGGAGTGAAGGCGGTTGAAGGGTCGACCGAGCCAGAGACGGAGTTGATCTCGGAAGCCTTGAGCCAATCTCTCAGGTAAAGGGCATGCCCTTCATTACCCAGAACGTGTTCTGCCAGAGACGGAGCCCACTTGTCCACCCAGAGATCTGTAGTAGGTTGATTTACGTCCGGAGGATCAGCGATTTCAGAAAATATTCGAAAGACAGGGTGTTGATTCAGGTAGTCGGCTGGAATCTCCAGTGGCGGGGGAGGGGTAGGGCGTTTATCGGAGGGAATGGAGGAATATCGTGGATAGGCGAAAATCCCAGCCAGGGATGGGGTCGAAGGTTCCCCAGCACTCGTCGGTGCAAGAGGATCCCGGCTCCTTCGCCCGAATGGGATGTCCGCATATTTCTTATCAAACGCGGTCTGCGGACCTCGAACGTGCTGAGTCTCTTCAGTAGGTAGGGGCGCATCCAGAGACCCGAATCCTTGCTTGTTCTTCAACTTGAACGGGGTTCGAGAACCAAATGTTTTGGTTTTAGTGGGCAAAGATTTCGTTCTCGTTGGAGAAAGTTCCAGCACGATAGGGTCCTCGGCGCTGAGACCGTTCGGCTTGCCGTTGTCAGACGGAGCGGATTTCCACTTTTTGACCCGGGATTTGGCGGGTGGGGGTTTCGACGCTTCTAAAGCCTGAAGAGGGGTCTCTTCGGACCTTGCAAAATCAACAGGTTGTGGAGATGCATGGCTTAGGGCGTTGTCTTCGGGAGGCGGCTGTGCCGTAGCTGGAGGTTTAGATCGGCTAAATAGAGGGAACACTCTCGCAGGCTTGGCTGATAAAAACGAGTTCACGAAATCTTGCAGCTCGGGGTGGACATTTATGACTCACAGCCATCAGGTTGTTTCGTTCCGGCAACTTTGGTAGTCGTAGGACGTGGTTCCTCTTCAACGACAACTTCCGGTACCAACTCTGGTTCCGGAATGGGCGCAGTTGTCACAGGAGGAGAGGAGGTAACTTCGATCACAGGCTCAGCGGGCTGCGGTGGCTCATGGGTATTCGTAGTTTGTGGTTGTGGAGGGTTGCGACTCTTGGCGAATGCCTCGGCAATAGTGGGCTGCGAAGAAGCTGCAATCTAGAAGTATCATCAGCCCTCTTTCACAAACACGCGTGAAGATGACGGTACTGCCTTCCGCTTGCTCTGTGATCGTGTTACACGCTTAGGGGCGGCAGACATAACGCATCAGGATAGGTGGTGGTTACGTGAGGGCGTGTGGGGGTTATGGCTCTGTGGTTTGGTTGCCGGCGCGTCGCGTTGCAGAACATCGTCATAAAAAGGTTCACGTGAGACTCCCTCAGTATTTCCACGATCGCTCGTCTTCGCAGCCGTCCCACCACCAGATCAGGAATAACCTCCCAAGGAAACTGAAAATTCAGAGGGGAATCGCCAATTCTATTTACACGTAAACTATCACTATCCGTTAAAGGGGAAAGGAACACCGAAGAGAACAGACAAGGATCTGCAGTTACAAAACACGAAACCCTTACGAAGAAGGCACGGCGATCTTTCCCTTAAGCTCATCCTCGGGATTCCACGGGCCAGCATCGCTCAACGAGCATCCACCCGGGCAATCGCATTTTCCACCGAAGACACCAGGAAGATTCTCCTCGTCGATCTGCTTCACTAAGGTGTCCTTGTAGGAGGCGCCCAAAATGTCAATCTTCGCCACGGTGACCTCGTCCAACCACGGCTTTATCACACTCCAAACCGCAGAGAACGCCCAGGGGGCATTGATGATGTAGAACTTGCCCATGCATTCGGGGTAACGGTCCTGGCCAATAGATGCCATCTGCATCACGTAGTCCTTGACGCGATAGAAGTTGGTAATCGAGACGTTGTGAAGGTCGAGGATCGTGCAGGATGTCTCCACGGGGTGACCAACAGCCTTGGAGCAAGCGGGGAGGCGCTCGTGGATGAACCTCTCGTATTCGTACACCAACCGCTTGAGCTGGCGCTCTGGCGTGGTGATGGAGTAGAGGCTCTTGATGTCAAGGAGGCCCAGCCTCTCGACATATATCGGTCGACCATCCTGGGTTTCCGCAGCTATATCAGATCGCATAACCGACGGATTGGCCAAAAGCATACCTTATCCGTCTTATGGTAGAACTGCGGATAATACTTGTCGACTTCAGCCTTCTCCTTGAAGTCGAAGTTCCTAGATGATAAACAAGGTCAATAGTTTGCGGACGAGCATTCAAACGATAGCACGGACTTCATAATCTCCTCCAGGCCGAAATCCTTCCTCCATTGTTCGGCACTCAAAAGCATTTCCTTGGCTTTTGCAACATCAAACTTACGAGCCCGCAAGAATCTATTAGGCGGCGCTGTGTTAGGAGTGGAGAGCGATCTGACAGTGAAATGGCGAGATCCAGCTAACCTGAGAAGGCTAGTGTCGTCCATCCTCTCTTCGACGAAATGCCCTTCCTCCTTCAGCTGTTTCTTGAGGGTGTCAAGGGCGTGCTGTTGGGGGACGGTGAGGTTGCCGAGCCTGCCAGGCGGGGGCTTGTAGTTGGGATCCGTGACACCGGGGGGCATGGGACTGGCGCTGGCGGCTTGTTGTGTATCAGCCATGGCAACGATGACGAGGAGGAAGGGGATAACGAGGAAGCGACTGGTTCTGGTAGAGTATTTTGAGGAAAGCCGCCGTTCGCACGATCGTCAACCGCCACCATGTCAGAGACGCAGTCCGCAGAAAATAATACATCAATTATATGGCTCAGGGTGCACTAAAAAGCCCCCCGGCGAGTATTTGTACAGATAAAGCAGATACAAGGCGTTCTGTCGGGTGAAAAGGCTACGGATTAAGCAATTGGCAACATCGATGACCCAGGTTACACGATGTCCCACAGATCTTCCAGTGCGCAGCAGAACTGAGGATTGGCATTAACTTTCATGAGGTCATGAAACAGCGAGTATAAGCTTACCTTGCCACATGCAACTGAAGCGCTCAATGGATAATCGCTTACACTGATTTTTTCGTCGACGATACCGTCGGCGAAGTCATCACTTCCCCTTGCCATAGCACCGACGAAGATGGCAATCGGACCATTATGTGGAATTGTGGTCAGATAGTTTGTAATTTTCATGGTTGGTGCATCCCCGGAGAGAGCTGAGTGACTTTAAAGTCAGCCTTACGCAAGATCCGAACGTCCTCTGCATACCGATTTTGTACGTGTTCACTGGTAGGTGGTCCACGACTGGGTTCTGGAAACCGTTAGTCAGGGACACGTGTTGATTGGCAAAAAAACTCACTTTGATGACTTTCAGCAGTTTTTCTGGCCCATTTACACCACGAATGGAAAGCTTGTGCAGTAGCTGGACTAGACGAGCGTTAGCATACTCCCCAGTTCAAGCGGCGAAACCTCGTACCCATCAACCCGCTAAAACGTTTGAACGTCCGTGGTATCCGGACATGAGGGTTTACTTCGATTAGCACGCCCTTGGCTGTCCTAATATACACTTGAAGTAGCCCAGCTTTGTTCAGCGGCGAATCGAGGAGAGTGAGTAAGCACTGGGGATCGAAATGGCAAATTGGTCAGTCGTCCTCGCAGCTAGAGCCAGCGAGACGCACCTGATGGGTAATATCCGGTCTAGCGTCTGCTATATCTCTACCGGTCTTCGCCAAAATGCCTTGGTGATCATCGCAGTTCAACAGGGCATACTTAACATCCCCCTCTCCGTTCCTCGCGCCCTTTTTGTTCGAGCTTATCCGGTACGCCTCCAAACAAGCCCGCTCGAGGATCACGAACAGCCTGCGTTGGTTGTTGACCGTGGACGATTTTACAACATGGTGTTGCTCGGGCAGCATAAGCGGGTTATTCGCGTACTGCATATGGGTGGATGTGAGCAAATTTTTCTTCGGCAAGGGTTTCGTCGGCCTCTGTTCCGGAGGTACGTTAGATACAGTTTTTTTGGGGTTTTTGAGTGAGGAGTGAGGAGCGTCTCCAGACGAAGAGTCAGATTCCAGAGATACAGTCTCAGCCATATCCTCGTCGGCTTGTCCCTCTTCGACGTCCAGCCCGTGGTCCATGCTTTCAACACCATCGTCGGGCGTAACTCGCCGACTCAGCTTCGGGAGTAGTTCGTTTGCAGGTGTGGATTTAGGACGAGGGATTAGGTCTGGCGTTGACAGTGACAGCGGTCTCTTGCGTTGGTTGAGAGATCCTGAACGCCGCCGCTGTTTGGTGATTGACAGTGATGGTCCGTGTCCTGACATCGTCCTCGAAGACTCTTGCACGATGTCCACCGTGGTCTTGGTGAGATAGAGGGTGGCGGATTACAGAGAGAAAAGCCCGATGGTGTGTGTTGATTTCACCAGCCTGGGGGGTGGGCGAGGCGCAACCGGACAGACGCAGCGCACTTCCCCTTTTCCCTTGCTCGGATCACTCCCAAAATTTGTAAAAACATGAATATTTTCCACGAATACTCAATACACCCTCGGAAAATCAACCGTACACGCTACGAAATGCCAGCCGGAACACACGTTCACACACAGTATCTGGGGCAGGGGAAAGCGAATCAATCGACGCGATCGGCACACGATCTTCGTGCAAATGAACTCACCTCCGTTCGCCAAAGTCTCCCAAGCCAGGGATGATGTACGCCTTCTCATTCAAGCCCTTGTCAATCCAGCCGGTTATCTTTACAATACGGACCGTCAATAATAGTTTCGTGTGAGCTGATAACGACGCACCACACGTAATTGAGGGAACTTGCTACAGAAGGTTTTGAGGCCCTCTGGGGCGGAGATCTAACAAAGTCAAGCTGAGCAAGAGGTGTCCGGTACAGCGGCAATTAACTTGCGAGGTTGATGAAAATTATCCGCTCTTCGGGAACGCCGTGTTCCATGAGCACCTCGACTGCCTTTATCGCGGATCCTCCGGTGGCTGTGAGAACATTGCTCAGGAGGTCCAGATATAAGCCACGAAATGTCCGACACACCAAGCATAGGATCAAGTAAGAGGACATAGCGGTTAGCAATGTCCTGAGGGAACTATGGTGGAACCACATCAGGGCGTGCCATTGTGATGGGTACGCCAACCCACTTTAGAGTAAAAGAGCTTTGGGAGAGCTGTCTCTTCGTCCTAAATACTTGTTTGACCCTTCTTCGTAAGGAATAGAAAGCCAAATTGCATGTACCCGCTGGATCAGTATCTTGCCAATCCTGACACTCCTGCAAACCTCCCTGAGGCCAGCCTCCATAGCCTACGTGGTTTCATCTAAGCGCCGAAGAAACCACTGTGAGATGACCAGGAACCACACTCACCTCTCCCGCTCTCAGGATCGAGACACCGCAGATCTTCCCTTCGAATCCCACACCTTCATAGGTTGCGCCCTGCGTCGTCACCGATGCAGCTCAGCGTCAAGCGTCATGTGCCCAGTCGCTCCCGACAACCCACAACTCGGGCTCACTTACCGTAGGAGTCTCAACGACCTTCTTTACGACTGGAAGGTGATTCAACCCCTCCTCGACGAGTAGCCTAATGATGCGATCAGAGTAGAAGAGGAAATCTCCCCGACTGGTTTCCCTGTCTCTGATGATTGTGTAAAGCGCCTCCAGCTGGGCCGTCTGGGGCAGGGTAAAGACCGAGGGCGGCAAAGCAGCTGGAGAGGTTTGAGTGGTTGGGGCTGCCACTGAAGCCATTGTTTGCGAGTGGTACGGGTGCGCCGGGCTGGAGGGGGAGATAGCAAGCAGAGATGACTATTTATCCCAAACTGAGTTTTTGATCGAGACCATCGTCGGCTGGCCCCTGACTGTCGTTGCCGCGGATAATAACGGGAGTACGCACGGAACTCCTCGTTCCAGACCAGGATAAAGTGGAAGAAACGCGTCAAATGAACAGATGCGTCCAAAAGGGTCGCATTAATGTCATAAACTAGCCAAAGAACAACGTAGAAATATTCCAATAACATGGGTTAGGTCGAGGATTGTAAAAGCGAAACCAGCAGGATCAGGTTCCACACTCTCGTCCAGCAACCCCACTTCCACTGATTCTGCAACGCACCACAAGGTTTAGAAACACTCTGTTGGATAGCGCATCAGGCACCGCATGGGTCAGGATGATCAATGGACCGGCGGGACTCACTACGGTGGACGATGGACGGGCCGGCCTCATCGTACTCCTGCTTGGTGCACCAGAGATTCTGGAAGGTACTGAGTGACGCCAGGATGGATCCACCGATCCAGACGCTATATTTCCTCTCGGGGGGAGCAATGATCTTGACCTAGCATGGTCTATGTATCAGAACAACCGAGAACATAGTCGTTGGGTGGGGTATATTACCTTCATGTTGGCCGGCGCGAAAGCCGTGAGCTCCTTGCTCATACGATCTGCAATTCCTGGAAACATGGTGGTGCCACCGGACATGACAACATTCCCGTAGAGGTCACGGCGAATATCGATGTCGCACTTCATGATCGAATTGAAACTGCAGAATGAATTAGTATCGACGGGGAGACGAAGGAGTGTCACACGCACACAGTCTCGTGGATACCATTGGCTTCAAGTCCGAGCATGCTGGGCTGGAAGAGGACTTCAGGAACACGGAAGCTGGGGAGCGGAGTAAGCCCAGCCCTCACCAAGGGTTTCAAAAACTTACCGCTCGTTGCCAATGGTGAGGACCTGTCCATCCGGGAGCTCGTAGCTGCTCTCGACGGAAGCCGAACGCATAGCGGTATCGAGTTCTTTCTCAAAGTCATACGCGACGTAGCACAACTTCTCCTTGATATCCCTGACGACTTCTCGCTCAGCGGTGGTTCGGAATGAATATCCACGCTCTCCGAGCTGTTTGACCAGAGCATCGGTCAGACAGCGACCAGCGACGTCCAAACGCTGGATGGTATGGGGCAACGAGAATCCCTCGTAAATCGGGACAACGTGGGAAACGCCATCGCCGGAATCAAGGACGATGCCAGTGGTGCGACCGGAGGCGTAGATGGACAAAACCGCCTGAATGGAGACGTAGAAAGCGGGTACGTTGAAAGTCTCGAACATGATCTGGGTCATCTTCTCCCGGTTGTACTTGGGATTCAAGGGAGCTTCGGTGAGGAGAACCGGATGTTCCTCAGGAGCGACACGAAGCTCATTGTAGAAGGTGTGGTGCCAGATCTTTTCCATGTCATCCCAGTTGGTTACGATACCGTGCTCGATGGGGTACTTGAGGGTCAATACACCGCGCTTGGCCTGGGCTTCGTCGCTTTATTGGAAGTTAGCGGGTGGAACTACCCGACGGACACGGATACATACCCGACGTAGGCATCCTTGCCGGCCATACCTATCATGACGCCGGGATGGCGTGCACGACCAATGATGGACCTGACGCTATGTATACCAGTTGGTCTTACGGTTGATGGTAGATGCGACTTACGGGAACACTGCACGGGGAGCGTCATCGCCTGGACGCAATGATTAGTTAGCATAACACAACATTACGGTGAGTACAACCTGCGACTGTATGAACCGGTCAGATATAATCCAGTGTCATCGTGGAGCGAACGAAGACTTACAGCCAGCTTTGCACATTCCGGAACCATTGTCAATGACCTGAGAGGGCTGTAAGCCGAGCCGGATAGAGGTTGGAATGAGCACTACGCACAAGAGCTGCAATCTCTTCCATGTCGAATTTTGCTTGAACTGTCTACTTTTGCTTGCTGGGGGGTGGTATTTCTGGTTGGCGAGGCAAGTAGCTTCAAACGTCCTCCCATTTAAAACGGTCGCAAAGCTAGAGCTAGGGCCCCTCTTCGCAGTAAAGAAACTGTGTCGCAGCGGAGTCCAAGAAACCTTGAAAGGCGATCGCTGCGCACAAGGTGATCGCTCCGACCTTGAAGCTTGAATCTTGGCCGTTGAGTGGGTTGTGGGGGGATCAGGCTGCGGGGTGAACAAAACTGCGTTAGGATTTTTCTGAGTCAAGTTAACACGGATAGATCATTTGGGGCGGCACGCTGGGAAGCCCAAACCGACAAAGCCAAGCGCGGATATCTGTTTCCGGAGCCGTTTCCATTGGCAACGGTTTACTTGTATCAGAGACTGCGAAGGATAGACCGGCACCGGGCGCACTGGATGCAGAAGTAACCAAGTTTGGCGTATCAATAAGTGCAAAACAAGTCTGAATCTTTAGAAGAGCAAAGCCGGTGCACTTTTTTCCCGCAAGCTGGGGATGCATCAGTGAAGGAGCGCAGCGACACGGAATCGTGAGGCCATTCGCCCGGGCGTTCAAGGCGTTTCCTTTTCACGAAATGGGCTCCGTGAGATTTGTTTGTGCGGTGGTGGAATGTGGTCGGCCTGAGTGAGGATAATTCGGTTGTCAATTATTGATGCTCGGAGACGAACACCTCCAAGCAACGTCGGGTTTCGAAAACTAGGGTGTGACACGGTGTTGGGTCGTGTTAGAACTCGGTTCAGGAGCGACAGCATGGCGGTCGTGTGGGGAACACACTCAATCCGTCCGAGCACGACCAACGAGGTGTGCAGATCAATGGGCGCCTTCTTCGGCAGAGCCGTTCACGGGCATCGTTGTAATCGCACTTCCCAGCTGGATGATGAGATCTGTGAAACCTAGCCCTCCTCATGGAGAGCTCATTACGATATATGCCTAATAGTAGCCATACATGTGAAATTTGACACCAATACCATGCTTGAGTGTGCAAACAAAAAGACAAATCCTACATGAGCTGATATCCGGTCGAGTCGACGGAGCTAAGACTGCTCGTGCTCGACTGCCTCTGCTTCCGCGGTCTCATAAATAGGGACGCAAAAGAGATGGACCGCTTTGAAGTGGAACTGACAGTTCCGACAAACTTGCTCTTATTCTCGGGAACATCGATCGGAGGCGCGGCGGGCACCTGAGTCGAAGGAAGGATGCCTGCGAGCGTCGTGCGTGGAATAGGCGGCTCAGACAGCTCTAGGGAGTCTGTGGAGGAAGGCCGCAGTTGAGTGCTTGCGCAGTGTACGCAATCGAACTGAGGAACAAACCTTCGACTGCGGAAGAATTATTTGAAGGGGAGCCCATTTCAAAAGCGTTGTCCTGGAACTTGGCGACTCGAGCACCGCTGGAAAATCGAGAGGTTCCTATACAGTGTAATTGAGTCGCACGACACTTTGCATACGGAGAGGATAACGCACCAAACATATCTTGTGACGTGGGACGGCGTTGGTTAAGGGAGGGAGGATTAAAGCAACAGGGAGGCTGGCGCGCAGAGATTTATGTGTTTAGCATGAAGCTTCGGACACGCTGAAGCCATGCGTCTTTTGAGGTCCAGATATATGTCAGCTGCGATGCGACAGCTTCTACGTCAATTGACACATGGCCCCGCAATGACGCAGTAAACATCGTGTACGTTGTACCATGAAGGGCGTCATGGCTCCAAATCCAACGATAGCATCTCATCGTCTGGACCCATCTCTCGTCTCCGATGTGTCCCGACAGCCCTGAAGATGCAGTGGATGACTTCTGAATGCAAATCCAGAATCAGACACCAGAATCTCTCAAGGCTCAAAAGCTTGAACACCTAACGTCATCTTCCTATTTGTTTCTATTTGGTCGTCACCGTTGAACTTTCGGGCGGCAATCAGTCGCGTCGCGTTCCCAATCAGGAATAAGAGGGGATGACTCACTGACACGGCTGTGGCTGATGTTTGTCCTTGTTATTTCCAATTAACGAACGTGACGCGCCGTCTTCATTTCGTCCCCTCTCCATCCCTTTCACGCCTGTCGTCTTCCGGTCCCCTTCACAGCACCCATGGCTTCTCGCAGAAGCGCAAGGTTTCGTTCTCCTTCACAATCGGAGTCGCCCTCGACTGCCGATGCCTCCCTCTTTAGCAAGCCGTCAATGCCCACCACTCCGGCCAGTGAGATGGACGCGGGCGGCTCTCCGAAGCCGCTATTTTCGGCAGCAAGGAGTTCCAGGAAGCGGGCCGTCGAATCGGACAGCGATGATAGCTTAAGAACTAAACCTACAAAGCGCAGAGCGATAGCCAAACAGGTGTATGTGCAAGTCCCTACTTCAAGGGCGCTTGCCAAGGGGAAGGTATAATCTAGAAGAAAACGTTGCCAACCCAGTCGCCTCATTTCTTCCCCTTTCTAGGCAACTGCCGGCGCCAAAGGGAAAGGACGTACTGTGGCGAGACCTTTGCCCCCGTCTAGTTCCGACATAGACAACGACGAAATTGTCCCTGATTCCGATCTAGAATTCGAGGACCTTGAGGATGTAATCCAGAATGAATCTTTGGGTGACTCTGGCGACGATTTTGTCCCCGGGGAGAGCTCTGAAAGTGACGCCCCAGAAGACCGAAGATCTGATGTTCCACTTAGGGTGTCCATGGCAACGCCCAGTGCTTCCACTCGCCCCTCCTCCTCGAAGGCGGGACCATCTTCCAAGACATGGGGGGGCCGCAGATCGGCCGCCAAAACCCAACATGGGGTGGAGTCATCAGATCACTCTGATTCGGACGATTCGACTGTCGCCAGCAAGAAGGCTCCTCAGAGGAAGCAAGCTGCACCCGTCAGGAGTGAGAGCAGGAGGGGAGTTGGTCGACTTCGCCTCCCCCCTGGACCACGACGCGGACGCGGGAGACACCCCGAAAGTGAAGCATCCGGTCAAGAGTCCAACATCAGTGACGGCCTCCTTGAACCTTCGGAGGATGAAGCAAAGCCCCCACCTAAGGGTCTTCACCCCAACCAGACACGCACCTTGATTAAGGTTGCTGAACGCAGGGTGCGCAAGAAATTGGGACGGAAATTAACACTGGTATGGCCCTCTACCCCCTATCCTCAATTGCCGTACGTTGACGATTGTTCTTTTGATTTCAGCGTGAAAAGTCGACGGTCCAACTCCACCTCTTCCACCCAGAACTCAAGAGTTGTTGGGGAGATCTCAAGAAGTCCACTGCGATAGTCGCCCCGGAGAAGGCGGAGCAGCCCAAGAACTTGCGGGCCACTCTTTTGCCGTTCCAGCAGGAAAGCTTGCACTGGATGAAGAAACAGGAATGCGGACCTTGGTCCGGCGGAATCCTGGCCGTGAGTGTGTCTGTGATTGTGCGGTATGTGTTCTTACCCACCTACCATCGCAGGACGAGATGGGAATGGGTAAGACGATCCAAATGATATCCCTCTTAGTCTTGGACCAGGAACGCCCTAACCTTGTCATTGCGTGAGTGCGCTGGCGTCTAGATTCCAATCCATCCACATTCAAGCTCGCTGATTGTAGCCCGACTGTCGCCTTGATGCAATGGAAACACGAAATTGAATCTCACGCCGAAGGCTTGAGGGTCCTAGTCTGGCATGGTGGTAACAGGAATACAAACACCAAGGAGATCACTAAATACGACGTCGTTCTTTCCACCTATGCCGTACTGGAATCCTGCTTCAGAAAGCAACAATACGGTTTCAAACGCAAGGGACAAATTGTCAAGGAAGCATCCCCGCTGCACAAGATTCAGTGGCACCGCACCATCGTGAGTTTAACCACCAATCAATCTCCGAACCCGACTTATATTCTAGAACAGCTTGATGAAGCTCACAACATCAAGGAACGTTCCACCAACACTGCAAAGGCTGCTTTTGAGCTGAAGACTCGCTACCGATGGTGCCTCTCCGGAACGCCACTCCAGAATCGTGTCGGAGAACTGTACAGCCTGGTTAGGTTCCTTGGCGGTGATCCGTTCTCTTACTACTTCTGCCGTAACTGTGATTGCAAGTCACTACACTGGAAGTTTTCAGATAAGAAACAATGTGATGGTACGTCTCTTCTTACTTCTCCCCACAATTTCCGTCTGAGGCCTGTGTCTTCAGACTGCGGTCACAGTCCGATGAAGCACGTCTGTCTCTGGAACCACGAGATCTTAGGTCCGATTCAGAAGAACGGAATGGGTGGGCCTGGGGATATCGCGTTCAAGAAGTTGAAGGTCCTCCTAGACCGCACGATGCTGCGTAGGACTAAGGTCAGTCCTCATCACCGGAAATCCCTGAAGTGACCCTCACCTGGGCTCTAGATCCAAAGGGCAGACGATCTGGGACTGCCACCAAGGACTGTTGTGGTCCGACGAGACTATTTTAGCCCCGAAGAGAAGGAACTCTACCTTTCACTTTTCTCCGACGCAAAGCGACAGTTCAGTACTTATTTGGACGCTGGAACGGTTTTGAACAGTACGTCCATCGTTATGGAACTAGCCCCAGCGGTCTCATTTGTCCTCATCCCCAGACTACTCGAATATCTTCAGTCTGTAAGTCAGAATTCTCCCCTCCTCCGGGCTTTGATTGCTCATCTACAGCGCAGTCTCACCAGAATGAGGCAAATGGCTTGTCATCCTGACCTTGTACTCAAGAGCAAAACAAACGCCAATTCGTTCGACGCAGATGTCATCGGAGAGGCCACTATTTGCCGTATCTGTAATGACGTTGCAGAGGATGCCATTCAGTCAAAGTGTAGGCATGTCTTTGACCGTGAATGTATCAAGCAATACATCGAGGCTGGAATCGAACAAGAGGTCCGGGCTCATAACCTGTTTCATTTCGGAATCACTTATGATCCCGTTTCTAGCCCACTTGTCCAGTCTGCCACGTCCCCCTGACGATTGACTTGGAGGCTCCTGCTCTCGAGCTCGAAGAGAACACAAGGCCACGCCAAGGTATTATCGGTCGGATCAACCTGGACCAATGGCGTTCGTCTTCCAAGATTGAGGCGCTCATGGAAGAGCTGAACAACCTCCGTAATAAGGATGCAACAACAAAGAGTATCGTGTTCAGCCAATTCGTGAACTTCTTGGATTTGGTCGCGTTCCGACTCCAGGGCGCCGGATTCCAGGTATTGTGCACGAAAACATCCTATTATGGTTGACTGACATGATTCAGATCTGCCGGCTTGAGGGAACAATGAGCCCACAGGCGCGTGATGCCACTATTCAACATTTCAGTGCGTGCAACAAATAGGGTGACATAAGACAGCACGTTAACGGTGTTCAATAGTGAACAGCGTACATGTCACAGTGTTCTTGGTTAGCTTGAAAGCTGGCGGTGTCGCTCTGAATTTAACTGAGGCGTCCACCGTGTTCTTGATGGATTCCTGGTGGAATCCAGCCGTTGAGTATCGTAAGCACCCTCGTCTCTCCCATTCTTGGTCGTTGTTAACCGCCTTTACAGAGGCAATGGATCGTATTCACCGCCTCGGTCAGCACAGGCCCGTGAAGGCTGTCAAGATCGTCATCGAAGATAGTATTGAGAGTCGTATCATTCAACTACAAGAGAAGAAGATGGCTATGGTCGATGCTACTTTGTCCACGGATAATCAGGCTATGGGTCGTTTGACCCCAGCGGATGTAGGTTTTCTTCTCCTGTCAATTTCTACGCGAACTAATCCCTCCTCTATTTGAAACCCAGCTGGGTTTCTTATTTAGACTCTGACGAATTTCCCCTCACTGTCTCTTCCGGTCCCCCACCCACCTCGGTTGGAATGGGGGCTATACCTCGGTTCTGGCGGTGGATCCCTGATATTTATTTAGCGCAGAGAATCTAGATTATTATAGGCGGATCCTACGGTCCTCTGTTTACACACGTCCTTCCTCTTTACTTCCCAATACAGAATTCGCTAAACACCACATCGAGAACGTTCTCCACATCAATACGGCCTGTGACCTTGGCGATTGCCTGGGCGGCGTATCGTAGTTCTTCCGCTGCAAGGACAGGTTCCTCCCGGGCTACGCATGGAACGTCAACATCAGGATGGTATGGTGGTGGTGATGCTTACGAGTATCGAGGAAGGCTCGAAGGAATTGAAGAGCCTCGATGAAATGCGTTCGGTGTCTCTCACGAGTTATGAGAGGTGGTGTTGGAGTAGAATCTGCGCCCAACTCATACCTGGATTAAGAGTTAGACCCAGCGTGGCAGCCATGACCTGAGGGCATACCGGTCTTTGAGGTGACGTTGGAGACCATCCAAGAACGATTTAGTTCCACTTCCTTCGGTAAGGCTCACCACCCAGAATGGTAGGGGTTTTCCGGCGAACGTGACCGTCTCTGGTACCACGGATCGTCCAAGATCAGATTTGTTCAGGAGGATGCAGGTGTTTTCTGGGGAGAGTAGAGGTTTGACGAATTCTGGCCCTACGTCGATGAGATCCATTGTCGAGGAGGTATCCCGGAGTTCAGAGAGTGACAAGACACAGAGTCGAATGTCTGATGCTTGTACCCTGACTCGGCCTTCAGTACGAGTTTACCAGCTAGTTTCATTGCCAGAACTCACGCTTGGTAGGCCCGCTCGATCCCGATGCTCTCGACCACGTCCTTGGTTTGCCGGAGCCCTGCGGTATCAGAGATGATGACTGGAAGACCTCCGATATCGAGTGAGAGAGACAGGATGTCTCTCGTGGTCCCGGGAATCGAGGTGACGATGGCTGCGTCTCTTTGAGCTATTGGGGAATTGGGGAAATGTTGATGAAACTTGCGTGGCAGTCACACAACAGTGAGACACTTACATAGAAAGTTGAGTAGGCTACTCTTTCCTGCGTTCGGAGGACCGAAGATGGAAAGTTTTATTCCCGAGCGTACGATTTCACCCCTGCGAGCATCTGCGAGGTGCGATTCGATGGTGCAAATCAAGGCTTGAGCCTTTTCGACAGCTATAACGAAGCATTAGACAACGAGAGCAGAAGGTCCGTTCGAAAGTGACGAACCTTGGTCGTAAACACCTTCCTCAAGGTCTTCCCCTTCTCCAAAATCGAGCAAAGCTTCAAGTAATGCGAGACATTTGATAACGCCTTCCCTGAGATTATCCATCTCACGTTTCACATGACCCTACGAGGAAGAGGAGGATGTGAAGTGGTGCGACAAAAGTCGAGAAGGGGGATTTCCTCACCCACCCCCACAGCTCGGACGGCGGATTTCCTTTGCTCCTCGGTTTCTGCGTCAATAAGATCTTTGATACCTTCCACCTGTGTCAAATCTAGTCGCCCGTTCAGTAGAGCGCGTTTAGTGAATTCTCCGGGTTGGGCAGGGCGTAGATTCGGGAAGAGGGCGAGCGAGGACAGGACGGATGAGAGGAGTGCCGGCCCGGAATGTGTATGAAGCTCAACGGTGTGTTCAGCAGTGAAGGAATGTGGTGCTATAAATCCACCTCAGAATGGTATAACGCTGACCGAATGTAAGTGACAGACCTTTGAAGAATACAGCCATCCCCTCATCCAATACCTCCTGCGATTCAGGATGCACGATGCTGCACCTCCGCATCTTCCACGGCTCCGGAAACACCTCCTTCTGCTTCCCCTTCGCACTACCCCTGGCCCCAACACAGACCATCTGCGAATACACGTCGAGAGCATCCGGGCCCGAAACGCGGATCACACCAATCCCACCTCTCCCTGGCGGCGTAGACAGCGCGTATATCGTCTTCTTCTCCGCCGGAGATGGAATGACCTTAGTTACAAAACGTCTCCCGCGCCACAGTTTTCGAATGGCAGCATTCCGGGAGGATAGCATCACCGCGAGGCGGAGGCAACGGGTGTTAGCAAACGTGGGAATTGATCAATTTTCAAGTTTTCGATCGAGATTCAATATTCGACGTTGAGTCCGGTCTGTTCTGAATCTTCTCTCCACAAACAATGCCGCGGATACGAAAGAGTATGTCTCTTCAATCGGGTTGCTTCGCGTACCTCGCTGAAGGAGGTTTACAGAGACTAGCAAGCGAACAAAACTCCACCAGCGCGCGAGGATAAAGGACAAGGCACGCGAAACCCGGAAGAAACGAAAGAGAGACGACAAGAGAAACCCACAATGGAAGTCCAGTACGTCGTGTATCCTGTCTCGCGTTTGGAATAGTGCTAAATCTTGTGTTTCCGACCTAGAAAAGGCTAAGGATCCCGGGATCCCCGCAAATTTCCCGTACAAGGATCAAATCCTGGCTGAAATCGCCGAACAGCGGCGACAGGCAGCTGACGCCAAAGAGAAACGAAAAGAGGAGAAGCAAGCGGCTAAGCTTGCTGTTGCAGAAGCCGAGGACGATACACGAGCTCCCGCAGGACCCTCGTCAATCACTAGCAAGAATGAAACTATACAACCTGCCGCGTCCGACGACGAGGACGCCCCAATCTTGTTGAACCCCGAATATCCACACTTCCAAGCTACCATTGAGAAGTCTGACGTGATTCTTCATGTACTGGACGCTCGTGATCCTCAGTCGTTCCGGAGTTCACAAATCGAGAACCTGGTTGGGAAGAGACCGGAGCAACGACTTGTATTTGTCCTGAACAAGGCAGGTGGGTGACTCTTGCACCCCGCGAAGGCTACCGCAAGACTAAAAGGTTACTAGACATGTGTCCTAGGGAGTCCGTGGCTGCGTGGACAGTCCATTTGAGGACATCATTTCCAACACTGATATTCTCTGCTTCTGGAAATGGGCCGAAGGCGGTTAAGGACGCACTCGGAGTTACCACAGTCCTCGAACTCCTCGGTGAATGGGCAACGCAGAAGGGCGAAGACCTCATCGTCTCGGTTGTCGGTACAACGAACGTGAGTTTCTGTTTTCCGTAGTTTCATTTCACCAAGTAATCTCGTCATAAAGGTTGGAAAGAGCTCCATTATAAACGCCCTGTCGCGCAAGCTTTCTTGTCCCGTGTACAAGCTGTCAAGCAAACCGATACAGACACCATCTACGACGATGTATCCCCAAGAGGTTGTCGTAAAAGCTGCAGGAAAATCCATCCGACTGATCGATACCCCTGGTTTGTTCTGGGAGTACCCAGAGGACGCTTCCAAGGAGGATGCGGCAGTTTTGAAGGCACGAGACATTCTCCTGCGGTCAAGAGGTCGCATTGACCATCTGAAAGACCCATTACACACTCGTATGTGCCCGTGTTACTGTACCGCCTAGTGTTTATTCACGCGGTCGCTCTAGTGAACCATATCGTCCCGAATTCAAAGAAGCAAGATCTCATGCTCCTGTATAACCTCCCAGCGTTCGCAGACAACGATGTGGGTGCGTTCTTAAACGGTGTGGCTCGTTCCAACAACCTCCTCAAGAAGGTGTGTGTGCCATTTCGAATGCATCCTAAATCGTACTGACACGATTCGAGACCGCGGAACCAGACCAAATACTCGCAGCCCGCGTCGTCCTTCGCGACTGGAACACTGGGAAATTCCCTCGATTTACCCTACCCCCCTCCTCCCCTTCTTCCACAACCCCCCACACCTCTGACGCCGCCCTCGCCAAAGTTTACGGCCAGGACGACAGTGTGCTGTCACGGCTGAAGACTAGGTCCGAGTTTAGAAAATCAGGGGGCCTTGTCAAGATGAACTCTGGCGAGATCGACAAGCGAACTCTCATCCTTGACGCTGAGTGGACTTCGCCGGAGGATTCAGAACCGAGTGAGGACGAGGACGGAGATGAAAAAATGTTGGATTTCTATGGGAACGACGGCGACGACGAGGATGAGGACGAGGAAGAAGACGAAGACGAGGAGGAAAGTGAGGATGAGGATGAGGAGGATGAGGAAGGGGGAGAGGGGGAGTCTGAGGTTGAGCCCCAACCCCTTCCACCTAAACGCAAACGTCTCGCAGAACCTTCGAAGGGGTCCGCTGTTCCGCCAAAAAAGAGGGTCGCATTCGATCTAGAGCCTGCGAAGGCCGCCGGTCTCCCGTCGAGATCTGCACCGTCGAGGTCGAGTCTCAAGAACCCCACGCCCTCTCACAAAAAGTGGCGGTAGTCGCTGGGCGAGTGAGTGAGCGAGTTGGTTCGTGTGTTTGGCAAGTTTTCGATAGCACGTATCCATACACCCCAGTGATCTACATGTAAAAGGAACGGATGAGCATGAGGCGCCATCCAGATACTGGTCCACGCCTCTCGCTCCCCATATCTGCGACGTCGGCCATCCCTGGTGATCAGAGTAGAAAGCGGCAACCCGCTCCCTGAGCGACGACGATACAACGCTGGTCGGCACCGCCTGGTAAGCTCAGATTGAACATTGTCCGGTAAGGTGAGGCAAGGAGTTGCCCGGTAAGTTTGCAAGTGGCCAGCTGGTTGGTGTGGTTCAACGGAGGAGTCGATGATTGGGGCGAACGGGATACGTGGCGAATGGGTGTTTCGAAAATGTACCTCCGATGCAGCTACCAGTAAGGCCCAAGTCGGGAGCAAGACGGAATGAAAGACACCGTTGCACCGACGCCTCTCGGGTGAGACGTCGGTCATTTTGAACGGGAGGAGGAGCAAACACGGGTGATCAGCCGATCGCATGCCTCCTCAAATTCTACCGCCGCGAATACAATTCCACTTACCAAATGGATCTACTTGCACTAAGCGCGCGATGGTAAGATGGACGCTCATCGCTGTTTGGTTTCGGAGTCTTCCTCATAGCCTCCACATCGCACCGCTTTCTCGCAGCCGCCTCGAGTTTCAACGACATGGAAGCCAGATCGCAACGACCAAAGGCGCAGGACGGTGTTCTCTCCACACTGAACGTGGCCATCGATGCCCTGAATCTCGCGAAGGAGGTCTCGAGTATCACACCAGCCAAGGCAGTTTTTGGCTCCGTCAGCATCCTTCTCGCGATGATCAAGGTGCGTTTCCTTCTCCACTTCTGCGATGAGACATTCCAGGTTCACAATCAGCCAGGATTCAATGGTCAACGAACTGGATTACGTCGAG
>Ga0307517_10003921_pt1 | contig 23063 bp, 29 predicted proteins | sample 23_EM_MG_FD_194515 | JGI IMG/M metagenome (GOLD analysis project Ga0307517, IMG submission 194515) | Populus trichocarpa ectomycorrhiza microbial communities from riparian zone in the Pacific Northwest, United States - 23_EM | ecosystem: Host-associated > Plants > Roots > Unclassified | place...
GCATTTCAAAATCGCCATACTGGAATATTCGCGATGCTGCATTTGACATCGATCATGACTTCAAAATCATCCATGTTGGTAGGGCGCATTCGCGGATGACTACCGTTTTTCAGTGCATACAAACTCAGGACCCGTTGCTCGTAAAGGATGCATGGATAAAATCCTACCGAGACCCAGAAATCACTCTGTTCGAATCCCTGACCGAAGATGGTCCCCCTCCGGGTTGGGTCAACATCAAACCTCCCACTGAGGATCGTATTCACTTACACACCCCACAGCTTATCGGAATTACCCAACGAAGAAAGGACCGTACTGTGATGGAGAACACGGGCCTTCCATTTGATAAGTGCAGAAAACTTTCAGACGCTATCGCAGCGACTTATGATATATTAGAAGGTAAGGGCCAGCAGTACTTGTCTGACAAGAGATTTTGATTTTTGGTAAAGCTGATCGATGGGCGGTCACTAAGCGTCGCATCCTACACCGTGATGTAAGCGCGCCGAACATTCTTATTTCCCCAGTGGTAAACAGTGCGGGCCTGTGCGGCTCGTGATGGTGCACGTTTCATCAAGGGCATTTTGAATTTGTACGTGATTTGTACGTGCTCTCTATCTTATTTGTTTGTTTATAGACTTTCTGCAGAGTCACGGAGGAAGTTTCGTCTGCGCTTTTGCTCGACCTTGATAACGGAACTGCTCTCCCTGAGATGCACTTTTCTCTTGATGAAGTCCTGGAAGAAGATGAAAGCACCAAAATTCTGAGAGAGCTTTCGGTACGTAGTTCTTTAGTTACACTTTGAGGAACTCACCCCGCTCAGGGAACACCAATGTACATTGCTCGAGGTCCTTCAATCGGAATTTATATCAGCAGCAATCGTGATTTTCCGACACTTCTTACTCTCCGTGACCCAATTGTTCAACTGTACGCTAAAGCCCACCCGGGTGATGCCCTGAGAAGTGCAACAGGGCCTGTGGGCACATTCAACAAAAATGACCGCAAAAGGTTTGCTCGCAAAAAAGTCATCCAACGGCCTTGGCATGATGCCGAATCAACCATCTTCACCCTTCTCTTGTTTCTGTTACGATGTTCACCTGAGGGGTCACCCGAGGAGTCCGAAGATCAGCTAGTCCACATGCAAGGGCTCTACAGTATGATCCGGGATAGTGGGATAGGGCGTATTCCTGATGCCCGAGATTCGCTCCTCTTATCGTCGCCAGATGAATGGGCAGTTTACCTACACCAAGGCCTCCATGACATGGTCGATACCCTAAGTGAAATATGTAGTGCCGTCTCCCCAGACTACGAATTCCTTCAACCCTCAACCGATTCCATCGATATCGAGGTGGTTCTCCACGAAGTCCTCCAACGCCTACTGCTCCAGTGGTATTACGAGGTCATGACAGCCAAGCCAAACCTTGACATTACATTTTTCCAGAACTTGCGACGTGTACCAGTTGGTCAAGCCAAAAGAACGATCGTTGTTCCTGCAACCGAGAATAGGGGTAGATATGCTGTCAGCGGCGCAGGCACTGCCCTTGAAGCTGGTCCAAGTGATGTGGGTGGACACGGTGCCGCCGGCCTTAGTGGCATGGAGACCGTAAGTGAAATGGAGGCAGGTTTTAGTCTAGACGAACTAGGCTTTACTGGTGAGGCAGGTTTGGATCCAAGCACTAGCAGGAGGGGCACTGCCTTTGGACACAGCATGGGGGCGGGCCCTAGTGCCATCCGTTCACGTCTTGGCACTAAACACATGCGAGGTATGACTATGTTGAAAATTTGTTCTTGGGACCATCTACTTAGGGTTCTCTTCTAGAGGATTCCAGCTCTCAAGAACCGATGCCCGCGACAAAGAGAAGAAAGAAGATGGGACCTGGTACATCAGCACCAGAGCGCCAGAGTGGGCGTCTGAAGGGATCGATCCGTCCAAACTACAAAGAGGACTCCGAGTCAGAATCTGGGGAAGGAGCCAAGGACAAGGGCAAGAAGGGCAAGGGCAAGGCTCGCCAGCGCTAGTAGGTTGGACGTTTCTTACCCCATCTTCTGGTACCTCCCTCTTGTAATTTGCCAACTTTGGTAATCTTGTATACTTGTTATGAATTTATGGTGTGACCCTCCGACTTTTCATCGAGACCTAATAACCGATATCGCGGAAAAAAAGTTTATGTTAAGATGCGCGTCGCGCATAGCAAAATAGTGTAAACACAGGTCAATAGAACCCGAGAGTAAGTAACAATTACATAAGCCCGACATGTGAGACCATTTAGTAGCAGAAGCTTGATCAACCCTAGCCTTTTTGAAGATAGAGGTAGGAATACTTACTGGCCTCGTTGGCAATATGGGCCAACACCACGGCAATTTCGTCACGATCAAGTTCCAAAAGCCCATCAACCAATCCTCTTCCTCTACTGATCGATTCAATGAGGTCCTCGAGAGTCGACATTTATATCGTCGTTGCTTCGTTTAGGCATAAAGGGGAATCTCAGTAGACATAGTGTCCTACTAAGACGTCTGGTCCAAACACCTCGGTGCAAACATATAGTGCATCGATAATGAGTCTCTAGAGGCGCTGGAGAAATTCACTTTGGAAAGAATTGCGCCACATATCATTGCGGCCATGATGGAAATGATTCAGCAGATCTCTTCTGATTATCGCTGTTTGCGGGCGAGAGACTATCGCTATGGAGACAGTATCTTTTCGCAAACGGAACTTATCCTATAAATTTCTGACTCGGAGGACTTACTGTGAATCTGTGATTCAAATCTTTACTATGAACCGCCAGTTTTTTTTACAAAACACTCTTTCATAAAAACTTCTTCGCGCGGGCAGATAAGGATATGCATTTATTACTGTAAAGCGTAAACATTATACCTATAAGTAAGTATTGCACCCAGTTCAATACAGAACTTTAACCCCTGGAAGGCATTGATATCACGGTGAAAGCTGTGTCACCATTTGTCACTCATCGTCAACTGCCGATCGGCGGAATCAAAAATCTTGGACACAGCCTGATCATGAGGCAGTCCGTCTCGTAGGAGATCGATTATCATTTGATTTTGTCTGTACAGCCCACTGCAGGATGCACCATGCAAATGGCTTTAACGAACAATAGTTTACAATAATTTAAGAAGTTTACCTGATTCAAGGTTGGGCTTGACCTATGGCGGCCAACACTATGCTTGCCAATTGTGGATTGGCACGAAGGATGTCAACGAGCTGCGTTGACACATCTTGCGAAGCGATATTTTGGTCCTGATCTTGAACGGAAGAAGAAATCGCGTTGCATTGAACCAAGCCACCAGACGATTGTTGCGTGTCCGATATTGTGCTATTTAAGGTTGCCTTGTTCTGCAGTGGTGGTGCCGTGTCAGTTTTGGCTGCCATTGAGACTGATGGCATTTCCGCCTGGTTGGCACGAGGTGGAACTTGTGATTGACCATAAATTTGGGCATATGAAAGTTGGCCATATGACTGCTGGGGCACAAGCGTGGTGGTTGCCGCTCCGAAACATGCATAAGGATATGACGGCTGTTGCGCAGCGACTCCGTAGGGAGTACTTCCAGTCGCCCATTGACCATACGTCAAGGCCCCTGCAAAGGGGTACGACTGGCCAAATAGGTGGGGTTTCAGGTCCGTACTGACAGTTGCAGGAGTGGTCGACAAAGCTGGATTCGAAGGCGGTGGTGCATTCTTCGCATTGCATGGATAAGGTGTCATAGAAACGACGCCGGAAGCTAAATAGACTTTCTTGAATATAGAATGACTCAGACGAGCGGTATACGTACTCGGAGGTTGGGAGGGTGTGCATACTGGTTTTTGTTCGATCGGGGTGTCTGTGTTCCCAAAAACAATACTTCCCCATTTAAACTCCCTTTTCGTATTTTGATCCCAAAGCACTTCGACTGATCCAGTCTCTTCGATGACTCTAATCAATGAGACTTCAAACACGCCAGCGCTGACACGGATCTTGATTCTCGACATTGAAGGCAATGACATAAGTTCGTTGCGAATCTTATCTTGCTTATTAGCTTTCTTCTGAGCCGCGATCGCCTATATTAAATTGTCAGTATAACAAGTTGCCACAGAGATAATACTGTATCAATGATTTTAGAACGACACAACTTACTGGATTGTGCTGGGTGCACAGGGTTTGAATTTCGAACTTCTTAACAACCTTGACAACACACCCCGGAGATGAATTTGGTTGGTGCAGCAAAGCATTTTCTTTCACATCACGTTGGGCCTCGGTGACAGCAATTGGTTCGCTTTGCTCTATGGGAAGGGCGTCGTTCAACAGGACGACCTCCTTGTCAACATCCCGAACGACGTCAAAGACGATTCCCATGGCTTGCCCATCCCTAGCACAGCTAACGTGGAATGCTTTGGCACATTTACCCTTGCTGCATTGAATTGGCGCGCCATGGGCTTTCAATTTACTTTTCGTACAAGCTGAGCATTTCTACGATGGAACACAAAGGGCGTGAATCGATGAAAAACCATCTCGGATGAGGACACACCAGGTTCCAACGGTCTTTGACAATCCCATCGACCCCGTATACAACGTTTTCTGAAGTCCCATCGGGGCGAACGGAAGTATCTACCCATGTTTCCGGGACGACTCGTGCACAGAATTCGTGGGCCTTCCACACTTTCGGGTGGCCAGCAGCCTCTGCGACGTCCTTTCGTGTGAATGGAGGATTGATCACATGTAATAAACCCTCCGGATTTGTTCCTACACAGAGGCAGCACGGGAGATTCTCCTCTTGGTCAACGCGTGACCCGAGCTTTAAGGTGATCGAAAGTTTTGGCTGATTAACAGGGGCATCTCCCTTGAGTTTGATTTTCTTCGCCTTTGGGACCGCAGCACCTGCCTCTGGTTTCCGTTTCCGAGAAGCCGTTTTTAGGCTAACATTGTGCTGGGTCTCCTCTGTAATGTCGAGCTTCTTCCCCGAAGCTGGGTAAGATGATTCTCGGTCTTGAATAGTCTCTTCCTGGTCCGCTTCACGTTCTCTCAGAAGCTGGTCTATGTCAATCCGCACACTGCTGCGCGTCAACGCGGAATAAAGCAAGAAATAAGACTAGCGAACCTGTCGTTTACGCATTCACAAGCCTTTGCTTTCCTTCCAAGTTCAATCCAGCTATCCAGTGCAAAATTAACGCTTTCTGCACAATTCAGACCGAGATTGAACCCTGCGTGGTAACCTCGAGGAAATGTGATAACAAATTCGCCAGCATGTTGGACCAGAAAATTAGGTTTGCAGGAATCCTTCGCAAGGACAGAAGGTGACGCGAGAAAAGATTTATGGCGTAAGAATTGCGAACACTGCGATGTATCCTTTGGGAAATGGCCTATCGGCATGGTTAGGATGTCATAGTAGAATATGTGCTGGAATACTGACTTCTCATAGCTTGCTCCAAACCTGCCGCTCGTCCCTGAGGGATCGCATACCAGAACTTTGGTGCTCCAAAATGAATGTAGTTAATGCTGAATAAATCCATATCTTCCACATGCCATGCAAACGTCGCCCTCCACATTCCAAAATATAAATATGGGGTGTTCACACCAGGAAGTCCATTGCTGGATGACGGTAACAAACGCGATAGGGCGGAAGGGAGGTGAGCTACATTCCACGCCTTGGTGGAATCGGTGAAGAGGGAACCTAATTAATGGTTAATATCGTAAAGGAGGCATACAATTCGCATACCCTGTGTGTCGGCACCGTACCAGGCGGGTTTACCACCCAGTCCTAGTCCCCTCCAAAACCGTCGCTCCAACTGGTGACAAAATTCAGGCGTATAGTCCTCAGATTTAGTATCAGGCGGCAACCAGGCGGAATGAGGTTCGAAATCGTCAATGAATGTACGATCACGAGCAGCACGATCGGCAAGATTAGCCTCACGAACTTCACGGGAAGGATACATTCGTTTGGGTCGTGATGTTGGTTCATCTTTAACCTTTGCCTTCCTGGTTACACCCTTGGTAGAGGAGCTGGGTAATGGCTCTTCCTGATTGGGTGTGCATTGAGCCTGAGGACTAATTTCCTCTGACATCGAGACGTCGTCTCTGGGTTCATCTTTGACTTGCACGTCCGCAACCGGACAGGGTGACTCGATACTGAGTGTCTCTCTTTTCCGCTTTCCTCGTTGTATTCTGGGTCGTGACAAGACAGGGGCCGTCCTTTGTGCTAGATTGACCTCCCGTATACCAGGAGCCCTATAATCCTCCTTGTTGCAAAGTTCAACCCACTCACGAACGCTCATCCACTTCCTCCTTTCCACGTTCTGTTGACGAAACAGACCGCGATCTCCGAAAATGACTTGTTCAATGGGACTCTTGATTTTAACATCTGCAAGTTGGACTTTGACTGGTGGTAAGGAATCGGTCCTGAAGATAATGCTGAGAATAGGAGTAATAGTTAATCAAATGTACCAACCACTCTTTCGGGGGTATGACTTTCACAATTCCACTCCGGGTTCCCCAACATTCCACCTTATTCATGTAAGCTTCGAAATCCTGAAATTCCGCCATGGTAGGTTTGAAAACTGGAATTCCTCGTTGAGCCAGAGGGTCGTCGGCTGGATCCAACCATGTCCTTCCATCAGACGACGGTGAGGGGAGTGATTGAGAGTCATGCAGACTAAAAAAGTGGTCTGGTTGGACGGGAATTTGCTCTGGCGTTGGAGATCCGCAGGGAGAGAGGGTTGATGTGGATGCTGCAGACAGGGAGGTCATCGTGGCCGTTGTCTCTGACGAATCAAAGCGTTTACTGTGTTCGACGCCCTTCAGATTTGGCATGCCGTGCGGCATGGGGCGGAGTTACAATGATCATATGCTGGGTCCGTGCGCGCACTATTCTTCATAACGATTAAACGAAAGCAACATGAGGAACTATGTACTGGTCGCGACCAGCCGCGGCTACATAAGTATTTAAATGCAGTGAGGGACTGGCTTTCCGATTGGATCGCATATGTATTTGTCTACAACATGCAGATCATAACCTGGCAACAGGGTCCGGACATAAGCCTACTATCATAGTAACTCGAGCTCGTTCTACTAGTACTGATAAGAAGTCCAGTCGAGTAGTGAATTTAATTTGTTTATATGACAGAACTTTCAGCACCGTTCAGCTGTGTACATCTCACTTGGTACTATATTTCAGTATGACACGACGATTGGGTGGCTACTTAATGTATATATTGACCCATTTGTCAACTGTGCCCAGCTGAATCGAGAACAATGAGCCAGACCCCCCAAGGGCCCAAAAAGCAACTTCTGCATCGGAGTAGACGTTATAATCCCCCGACGTCTCCGTATGGTCGGGGCCGAAGTTGTACCTATCAAAAAAATTCCCCACATAGTACAATTACATGGCAGGTCAAAGTCAACTCTCGACCACACCGAGTCCCCCGACCTTCGGTGACATGTGTATCTGAACGCTAATTCAAGTCCTTAGGTGAAGCCATCCAGGGTGCTCTCCGGCGGTCAGAGGAACAGTGCATCTATTTGGAATTTGGAATTACAAAAGTTTAGGTAAAAGTTGGCACTTGGCAGTACGAAAATACTCCGGATCAACACTCTAATCAAGAGTAGTTCTTCAATGATGAATTTAGAATGATCTGTGCCTGGTCAAAGCCAATCGTATCCTTGGTTCATGACGAGCACTGATGGTGACAGTATAGTTGTAAGTTGTTCACCTTTTATCCACAAAGTAAGTGAAGGAGAAAGTAAGAGATGACACGATATAATGGATTGAAATCTCACGCCTTAAGACCGAATAGTAATGCGCCCATGTGCATCCAAGTCTATCGGTGTATAAGGGAGTCGAGTTATGTAACTGGATTTGCCCGAATTCCCAGCAAATTTGCATACGTGTTTGTATAGATTCAGCAATAGAAATCATGGGCGCTTTTAAGGAAATTGACTCTTTCGCAGGGTTACTCGTCTTTGTTTCTCCATTCTGGATATGACAACTGCTGTGCTCGCCTTCTTTTGTCTGCATGTCCCGTGTAGCAACGAGATTTGATAACTTCCTTTTGCATGGGTGATCAACCCGGTATCTAGATTGAAGCTCCGAATAGAGAACATTATGCAACAAAACAAACAGCACAGCAAAGGGCAAGATGACATACTGTTTCTCAGATACAATGTTATGTTCCTTATTATTGCACAAGTCCCTCGTCGGGTGGCAAACCCGATAAAAAGGTGAAAAATACAAATTAGCTTGTGGTGATCGAAAAGAGGTCTTTCATCATGGTGTAGGTTCGGAAATATCAAGCGTTTCATATAGCAGGCTGGTGCCTCCTGGAGGCGCGGAGGTGTGGCAGTCCAATTCAGGTACAAGATCTTCATGTGTCCATTTTTGGATTGTCTGGACCGCAATTGTTTCTTGTTACCGATCAAAATACTGACAAACATATGGGGGTTCAACGTTCAGTGCCGTCTTCAACTGTGTCGCACTACCACTAGGCCTTACAGCAGTCCCTTGCTGGGTGTTTATTTATGAATAAAGTGTTCAATGCGCACGAATCCGCTAGAATTCGGTCATGTCATCACCTGTAACCAAATTTCCAGATTTGAATTTGTATTTGTGGCTGTCCGGTGAAAATGTGTTTCACCAATCGGACAGTTTGAATGCAATTTCCGATTTTGTAGGCATTTGTTTTCCTGATAAAGAGGCGCCATTTCAGGCAGCATCATTTGAACCCCTTAGCGCCCCAGTGCAGTCCTCACCATATTTCACCTTCCCCCTCTCTGGAAGACCAAGGCCATGCCAGTTGTTAGAACTCCTTCATTCGGTAGGTGATTGCGACCTGAGACACGATAACTACTCACCTAACAAAGGCATCAAGTCACCCTATGACATCTTGCATTACTCGTCGCGAATTGAGAAGGCACCATTTGTCAGGATACACTCTCCCTCGCTCGACATCTCTTTCGTAGGACACCTACCCCCATACGAAACCTTGGAAGGTAGTTATTGGTACATTTATAGCTTTGTCTCACCCCTAACACAAGAGTTTAGACAGTCATTTTCCTCTCCCGCACTGGATGAACATGGGACCATTACTCCCCGAACCCGAAGTATATGAGCCAGGTAGGGCTCCCACAAGCCTCTCCTTTAGTCCTTAGTAACCATGGAATTTGTCTTCAGCATCGTGTCCTCCAAGCTTCACATCAACCCCGGAAGGTCCGGGTAGCCCCAGTCTTGGTGAATCATATTCTATATCTACACAGACGGTGTCTCATTACTTCTTATTTCAGAAGAACCATTAAACGGCAACTTGTTCCACTGGCCGTACGAAGGGCACTCCGATAGCTCGGAATCGTCCTTTACAATGGTCCCACTCTCTCATTCAAGTACGATGTCCCCAACTACTTCTCTCGTCTCGTGTTCCCCTCGCTCAGACCACAGTGAGTTTTAAACGTGTTGCCTTTGACTTTGGATCTCATCTTTGGAAATTCAGGTCTGTCCCTCTCCCCGGAACCATCCCATGCTTTTAAATTTGATTATTCGACTTCTCTGCCGAATGAATTCCCCTCACCTTCCTCATTGTCACCTTCAACCCCCCCTCTTTGCCACTCCCCAGAGTCATCTGTGTCCCATTATCCCACTTCGCGCGCAGGCCTAGATGTCGTCGACAAGAAGAAGCGTTCGAAGAGGGACGATTCCCCGTCCGAGAACAACGCACGGAGAAGATTTCCTTGCCTTATCATCGGATGTGAACGGCGATTCACGAGCCAATATACACTTAAAGTACACATGGAGGCCCACAAGCCTAAACCCCGGATCTCTTTCCCTTGTACTCTTGGCTGCAACGAGCGCTTCTCGCGACAGCACGACCGCTTGCGACATGAAGTAGCCAAACATGGGAAAGTCTGCGAATTCTCCTGTGAAGAGTGCGGACGCTTCTTCTCCACACGAAAGACGCTAGGCAACCACAAGTGTCCCGTCGCGCAAGGGGGCACAAGATGGGTGACCAACTAAACACCTTTTTTTCTTTATAACTTTCGGGTCCCTTGGTCTCACTTTTCTTCTTTTGTTTTTTTTTGGGATTTTCTGCATTTGTGGACTAGTTTGTAACACTCATGGAACCTATGGACGGTCACGATTTACCTGGACTTTTTTAGAGCCATGGACTCGAATTACTTGCACGGACTACAGAAAATAGGCATTATTCACAAAATGTATTTTAAATTTACCAGCATATCTTTCTCCTTGTCATGTAATACTCCACAGTTCGAACTTTAATGACTTTGGTAGATAGCTTTTTGGTATAGCTGTGCGTTTGCACTCCATAACCTGTAATACACCACTTGACACTGTCATGCTATCCTTATCTTCCGCACCCACTAAGCCTGAATAGAATAAATCTTTCACACCAGTAATTCTATTCTGCCACGGCTTCTTCCGAGAGACTCGAGGCATAGTACTGATTTACTGCAGGCTAAACCTCAGCAGGTAGGTCTTTGGAAAGGTCCGGGATGTCAATCGACGGCCAATTTAAAGTTGGTGTGCAACATAGCATCTCGATCCCAGACTCCACTTGAAATTTAATTAAGCGGCGGAAACAGCGCCCAAGTCAAGTAAGTTAGATTTTGCAAAATTTTTTGATTTATTTGTGTTTGCTGATGTGGTGTACTTTCGAGTAGCCCCCTTTCCAACAATGGTTTTTATATTGGTCATAAATTCAATCTTTGACTCTGTAAATTGGTAAATTGGTAAATAAATCGGCTGGCTACGTTACATAAGCAACTCAGGTAGTATCACTATAACCTCGCTAGCTCATGGTAAATTTTTTTTTATTACTGTGAGCGGGATGTTAGCGCGTTAGCACTCAAGATCACAGAGGATTTCAAAGTTGTAACTCATCATGCATGTGATCAAAACATTCACATGATGTGACTTCACGTTACAGGTTCTCAGAGTGACTCAGTCGACGCGTCTGACTTCAGACTGACGTACACTCTTGAGATCCTTCTGCTGGTTCAACGCACATATGTGGGTACTACTGGGTCCATTTGATGGAGAGGCAGGAGATTCGGGATTTCAAAGTATGGGATCTTTCGACCTCGACACCAAGATGCTTATTTAAATTTAAGAGCCGAAACTATTGAAGCCAAATACGGCGTACACTGTTGGTAGAAAGGATAGAGCATTGCTCATCAACAACAAGAAAATTTCGCATGACCACTGCGACTTCATTGTTGGCCCGCACCTTGTTGAAGCTGTTGTGAGGACGAATCCATTTCAATTGGAGAATTGGCTAATGCGAGTGCAGTGCAAACCCTCTGAAAGACCAACTCTCAAGCTTGTCAACTCGAGCAAGAAAGACAAAAACCTTCTCATTTCTCGGAATGACAAAGAGGTTCATGCCTACCCTTCTTCTGAAGAACCATTATTGGATGGGGATATTATAACCCTTATAACTGGGATCCATGTCACGTAAGTTTGAGCAATGCATTGGCGATGGTTGCTTACATTTCTGCAGCATCAAATGGTTTCCAATTTGTGCATATACCACGCTGAATGCTTTTAAAGTCGAAGAATGTGGATCCTTGGGTACGTGATTACTTGATTACTAGATAACATGCATTGAAACGGCTCGTAGGGATAAAACTGGTTCATCATTCCAACGCTGAAGTGACCCACCATATAACTACTCATTACATGGCTGATCTACCCTGTTCCGCATCCCTACTTTCTCTCTGCCAATTTGTTAAACCCGAATGGTTTCAAGAAGTCATACGCCTTGGAATGCTCGCCAGAGGAACTGATCAATCCATTGGTGTACCCCTTGAAGATCACTTCTTATTACCGAACGAAAACAAATATCGACCCGATTTTGGAATGACTCTCCTGCCTGCTCAGAAGGCCCTAAACATATGGGTTCCCAACGAAGAACGAGTAAATCTCTTCCGGGCTTGCAGATTTATCTGCCTGCACGAGAAGACGACAACCACCGACACAGAGCTACGCGAGGTTTTGCATCGAGGGGGGGGCCTTTTAGAGAATTTCGACATCCATTCTGGCATTCAAAAATTCAGGCGAGCTTTGAGCCGAAGTCAGGCCAAGGAAGGAAAGAAAACCGTCGTAGTTGGAGACTTGGATTCTATGCAACTCGCAATTGGGGCGGACAACTGGAAAGAGCTCATGACAGAGGCTCAAAGGTATGTCAGACGTTTTTGGCCACAATCGCAGAACTTATACATTACCCAGCACTTCTATACCTATCCTGCCTCTGGCCAAAATAATTCAAGCGGCCATCGATGCCGGTGTTGGGGATCTTTTTGCTGCCGAACAGGACAATGAGCCTGGTATGCCTTTCTCCTTTACCAATACAGCTTTCTTAACATGGAAAAAGAACCATCGGTGCCACCAGTGGGCCGACCACGTCTTGTTCGTAGGGTGAATTCTCGCCCTGCATCGAGGGAAGCCTCGGTGGATGCAGGACCTATCGGAGCACAGGACCCAGAACCAACTGTCGTTCCTCGTAGGGTGAGTAGAATTTTTGGGCGTGGTATGGCTTTGACAACCTTTTTTAGGCATTGACTCGTCGTGTTATTAAATCGGCGGTAAATGTGGAAAACCCGAAAACACCGCCCCCAGAATTGGTAGACCTCACGGTATAACTGCTTTTATAGTATTTTCCTACGTTAACTTATGCATTGTCCCAGGCGCCGACGCCTAGGCCCACAAAGCTCAAACGTCGATTCGGTTTGGCCAAAGAGATCAAGGAAACAAACCCCTTGTCTTCGATCGAAGAGACCGCTCGTGAGCCCCCGTTGAAACGTTTCAAAGCACTTTTCGAGGAGACGAACCCAGATTCAATGGGTCCTGAGTCTGGCGGTCCAATGGATGATGACGCAATTGAGTTCGGCATGACCCAAACCCAACCTGACACAGGGCCAAGGAGTATGGGTGACTCTAGTTTAACCATTCTGCGAGAAGAAGAGGAAGAGACACAAAATATTGCCGCTGAAAGCCAACTGCAAAGGGGCAAGAAGCGAAGGCTCTTATCGGAAGACGATGTTGAAATGCAGATCGGGGACGAGGATCGGGGCGATACTACGTCAGATCTCGCACTGCCCTCGAACAAACGGCGTGCACTGGAGAATTTCAATGCTGTCTCTCCTGTCGGCCCCAGCTCTGAAGAAGTTACTGCGATGGCTGGCAGCGGGACTGAACCCCCTTCAAATTCTGGTTCTGTGAAAAGTAAATCGACTTCAGGAGCACTTCCTGGCAAACCTGACACGGATGATGCATTTTTGAAAGCTATTGCGTCCACTAAGCGGGGGAAAAAGAACGAGGACGAATTTGACCGAGAGTTCAATAAGCTTAAACTCACGAAGCCGGAACTTGGCAGACAAGAACCAGAGGAGGAGTGGGATGTGCTGGCAGATTTTGGTAACGACTCTGGATTGAGAGGAAATTTTATGGTCATTGTCGAGGTTGATCTTCATGAGAGGGATAGGCGCAGCACAGGTTTGAAACTCAAGTCAACCAATTGTGAATGGGATCAACGACCGAATTTCAAGAAATTTAAGAAGGTCAGTTGACTTGGATTCATTTTTTCATGTCACTGAAACTCTTTCAGAAGATTGCTGGAGTCCAACTTCGATCCAAAATCGACCTGTATGCCAGTCAAACAGAGAATGATTATGGCGACTGTAATGTGGTTGTTCAATCGGAATTACTGGTTACTGATTTCAATCTCTCCTAGCATACTGGAAGAACGGTCATTCTCAAGCCCAAATTTTCACTGCAACTCAGAATCATCCACACGAGAGTCAGGAGGACCTGCAATTTCAATCACAAAGTCAATCCTTATGGCAAGAAAACTCGGAACCACAAGGTGCTGGCGAGGTGGAATTTCCTCAGCGGTCGAATGCCCGCAAGCCAGCCTCCAAAGTTGGGTCATCAACGCCTGTACGTTCCTCGAGGCAAACTACCTCCAAGACGAAGGCAGCAGTCAAAGCCAACCCACTCTTTTTGCAATCTGACGACGATGCAGATCAAGGAAATGCTGTTCAGGAAGATGAAACTCTCAAGTCTGATTCGGGTGGTGGGAGACGAAAACCCCTTGCACGGAAGAAGCCCGTCAAGCCACCTTCGCGATCGAAAAAGCAGCCGGTGGTCGTGGACGATGACTCAGATGACGACGGTGTATTCCAGGGTTTTAAAGCAAGGGGCTGATATGAGGACCTAGTAGTTTTACGTAAGTAAATCAAATACATACCAAGTGTTTCGGCACCGCGACAACGATATCTCTATCATTGCTCTCGCATTTGGGATGCACATCCTTGAATCACGGTCCAATTTCATTGGGGGCCCGGGTACTAGGTTTGCAACGCCATTGGATCTTATCACTATTTGGAATGATAACCAATCACTAGCAGTTCCAGTGACTCAGATGCTTTATATCATATCGGTGAAGATTCTTACATGATCATAAACTCTCGCCCTGATACTGAAGCTTCTTCAGTGAGACGTCTGGAAGGTACCCATATTTCCGCTTTTCGAGGGACAGATTGTGATCGGCCTCGACTCCAACCCGATGATGACTTCGACGCGTATCCTGCACACATATTCGAAACTGCGATCCAATGTAGTTCCCGGTCTCCGTCTGCCAAATCACCGTTCTGTCCCCTCTGGAATCAGATACTGGCGTATTGGTTTCCTCGATCCGCAGGTTTCAAGGTCGAAGAAGGGTGGCAACCCGATTTTTTAAATCCCTACCTACAACAGCCGCCCGTTATGGCCGTACTGTTCCAGGAGCAACCCATAGTATTGCTTTACCTGGAAGGGTCTCAAGACTATTTCGATGGATTGTCCCAACGGAGATTACGAGAGGCAGGAAACAGGGCATTTGACATTATTTCCGTCTGGTCGGGCCTGCCTGCGATATGCGTTATTGCAGCGGTGGATACAAAATGGAGTTCATTCATTCGACCAACCGAAATGACCAGTGGGATGGTCCACGAATTGATTGGATATGACTGGTACGGTGATTTTAACGATGAAGTCTTGTCTTTGGCGTCATACCAAGCTCTTAAACAATACCTCAACGTCCTGAAAGCCTCTTGTACGTGAATTAACGTCTGTTTGATCCCATTTGTTTACTTTTCACTTTAACCAGTGGCCTCACGATGACCGTGCAACTGCACAGGCCATAACATGCGAGCACTGGATGTTGTTTTGTTGCCAGTGAAGTTCTGGAAATTACTTAGTAATTTATGCACTGTTGGATGTATTTTGTTGGCTGGAATTTTTACATAAATTCTATCATTTTACTGTTGTTAAAATTCCAACATACAGTAACTTTGATATTATTATGTGAGCAATCTTCAAGGGGTGGGAGGCCCGGACAAATATAAGGTGGTACTTTTTGGCAGGGCGAGCTTGCGAGCCTCAGGGTCACTGTTTCTGGGGCCGGAGCTTGGTAGGTTGCTCTGAATAGTGTCAGAGAACATGACTGGGGCAAAAAACGACATCTTTTGTGGCCGAATTTGACATGACCTGCTTACATCAAGTCACAAGTGGAGATGCTCGGACAACGGGCTCAGTGCATTCTTCGTGTGCTCGAAATACATCTCTATTTCACTGAATACTGATTACTAGTACTGAGATTTCGAAGCGAGCCTTCCCCCGCTTGCGAGCGGATCCTTTATGTATTATGTAAATAAGGCCTATTTTTGGAGACAGCTCGACTTTGTCTGTGTCCCTCACAATGCTGCTCTTCTTCCGTCGAAGAAGTCTGCAGAGACTCTCTTTTTTTGTTTTCCTTTTCTTATTCTTCAAGTTTGTCTTCTTTCCTGCGAAGCCCCACCAAATTTCCACACCGCGTCAAATTCAGCGTCATAATTTTATCGAGCGTGCAACTCGTTCCGACCGGTCACTCAACGTCCAACGGCATCCGTTCTTACAGTCAAGGATAGGAAGAGACGAGAAACCAGATATATTCTCAACCTGGATAACAAATGGAATACGGGACTACTGGGAGCGTTTTCAGCTGCCTTAGTAAGTGCAGACGTGTCAATCCCAAGGTCATTACCAACTATCTTCCAGTATTATGAACAAGGAGACTGCGCCTATGGACGCACAACACGTATTGGGAGCCATAGATCAACTGCTCTCTCTGAATGGATGGGTTGCAGCGCTTTGTCCGACGTTGAATCGACCATTCGGGCAGAATGTACGCGACAGCCTGTATGATGGCCTTGTTCGCGAAAACCACCTCTACTACGTGGCCATCGTCATCCACTCTGCAGATCACTTTCTTGTCGATCAGTTGGCTGTAATCGTCCAAATGGCCAAGAGATTGGGAACGAACAATATATTTGTTTCAATGCTGAACTATGATTCGACGGATTCGACGGAGACGTTGATTGACCTATGTGAGGCGGTGTTAACATTAGTCGGAGTACCTTTCAGGATAAGGCGGGTACCTGGTATGACGGAGGATCCAGCTGCCGCCTACTATCCCCTGGAAGAGGCATACACGCGCAACCTGGCATTGGAACCGCTGCACGAGTTGTACGAAAAACGCAATATCAAGTTTGCACGGGTTGTTTGGCTGAAAGGATTCACTTGTCCAAACGATATTTTAGAGACCATCAAAATTAGCTTCGCAAACGAAGCTGCTATGGTTTGTGGGATGGACTGGGCCGAACATAATGGTGTCTTTATTTTCTCAGACAGGTATGTCAAATTTCTGTGTAATTTCCACCTTTTTTAAAAAAATGAATTCTCCGCGTACAAAGATGGAGGACCCGCGACATTGAGGGTGATCAATTTCGCCAATCTAATTCAACGTCCAAATCGGACGCCGTCCCTCCTCGCGACCGTTTGGGCGCACAACGCTATGCTCAACATCTACCCTTCCAAGTGCTTTGCTGCGAGTCTGGGACACATGTTGTTGATCCAGCTCAGTCCTACTATCGTGGAATTACCTATCGCGCTGGGACTGATTTCCAGAATCTCAGTCGGTCCGACCCCGTTCCGAACCGATCTCCTGATGCGCCTTGCCTCGATAGTAGCCAAGCATGGTTTTGTCGCGATCTATGGGTCCGAAGCGCGCGTGATGCTGTGGAAGAAGGCAATAGAGTGAATAATGTTGATGGTCACCGAAGAGGGAACCTGTGGTCCCGTGAGCTTGAGAATGATCCTTCGATAGAGCAACGAGAGGACGTGAAAATCAACGTTGGCGAAGCTGAAGAAGTCAATGATGGGGCGAACAGACCCCAAGCTGCCAAGATGAAAAAGACCGACCCCGACGCGAATGTGGGGTCAGACTATGATGCCATGCCGGTTGAGGACGGGGGAGAAGATGTGCCACCACCAGAGTTCAACAGGCTCTCCATACCGAACTCAGTCTTTCGTCCAGCAAGGATTCTCGTGAATCCACGATGTCCGACGACATATGCAGGGGTAAAACACACACAGCTTGCCAGAGATTTATTTGGAGGAGAAGTTGATGATAACGTTGTGACATCGACTGGTAAGTATGTACTAGACGATTGGGAAGGTGCACCAGAGAGCTTTGTCTGTCAGGAACAAAGGTGGGACCTTTATTGCCGTATGAAACACGATTTAATCTTATATTCCAGGCAAACTGGTGGCAGAAAAGCAACGAAAACACAACGAAGACTGGGGTTCTCGATTCATGACGAGCTGCAACAACTACCAAAGTAATTTCTTGAGCATTCTCATGGAACACCGTTTACACATGAACCTAGAGTCATACTATGATGCGTGTATATTTACTTCTATCTTGGGTCGGCATCAAGCAACTTTTTGAGGGATCAAAGGCTGGGGAGACGTGGTTTCTTGTACTGCAATTGTTCTCGACAAGGAATGTGCTGGTAACATTGCAAAACATGGCTTGTTATTGCATCTGAAGCTGGTAAGTCAGTTATGCTCCAGAATCCTCTTTGCAGTTATCAATATCGTTTTTACCACCATCTCCAAAATTGAAAACCGCCTCTCATCGATTATTGTACATTGGACTCTTGGCCTCATCCCGTCAGCTCCCTGCTGCTCTAGATGAATGACACAGTTTTGGGCTGAGTGAAAGCTGTCATCGAAAGTCTTACAATTTATGAAAAATAAAAACTGGCAACATTCAACTACTCTGCCTGAGGGTAAGGAAGACAGAGAACGAAAAGTGTTATTATATACCAGCTAAATTTTGTTTACAACATCAACAATTGACTTCAACAACCATCTCCAATGTGCAAGTGTTCCTTCAACAATTCACGAACCTTCTCGCTAATTCCATCTGCAGCATCAGGAAAACCCATCGTCACTTAAAGAACTTGAATTTACTTAAGTAATGATGGGTTTTCCTCACAGTGTCACACATGCCGAATCCAAGCCGAATCAGCATGTGTGACAACCTGTGACCAAACATGTCCAGATGGCCGTTTCAGACTCCTACAAGAACCACATCCCGGGTAAATAAAAATGTAATAGACTATGTTCTTAATCATTGAAATAATACACTTGAATATTTTTAAGAATTGTAGTGCAGTGAAACTCACATTGGAACTGAGTTTTTACAAATACACCAGATTCCTACCCACCGGATGATTGCCACACGTGAAATGATTCAACTACTGTAAAAATTGTATGGGATCATGAAAGGGTACTACAGCTCAAATTTCCGGATAATACCGGAGGAAAAAGTGCGATACTTTGGTCTGGAAACTGAAAAAACCGCTACGATGGGAAAAAACCGTTACGTTGTGACAGATAGTACAACTTGCCGAACTATAAGCTAAAAATCATATCATCATACGACTACAATGGCTCTCCAAACCAAGGTCCCTCATCTAATGACACTGGCAGACCTCAGTGTGCCTCAAATTACAGCTCTTCTCCATCACTCGTTGTCACTCAAGCGACGCTGCCAACCCTGGCTGGGACCTCTCCGTTCAGGCGAGAAGAAGAAAAACAACTTTCGCATGCCTACACCGACTCTGTTCGGTAAAACGATCGCTCTGTTGTTTTCGAAACGGAGTACGAGGACTCGTGTTTCTGCAGAGACGAGTGCGGTGCTTCTCGGTGGTTCGGCACTTTTTCTTGGTCGTGATGATATACAGTTTGGGCTCAAGGAGTCCACTCGAGATTCTGCTCGAGTGATTGGGGGAATGTGCCAAGGTATTTTCGCTCGTGTTGGGGAACATGAAGAAATTGAGGTATGTACCGGGTTTTTCACAATGGTGTTTTGTGCCCTTTTTTCATTCGGGAATTATAGGAACTCGCGAAGTATTCCCCGGTCCCAGTCCTTAACGCGCTTTCTTCGCTGTGGCACCCAACACAAATTCTTGCCGATCTCCTGACCCTTCACGAACATGCGCAGCTGTTCGTACCGGAAGTGGAGAAGCAGACAGATGACGGATCCAAGAAAAAGAAGACTGGTCTCCCAGACCTTCCCTCTTTGACGATTGCCTACGTTGGCGATTCTTCGAACATCTTGCATGATATGCTTGTTGCCTATCCGCGACTGGGCCACAAACTGCGTGTTGCAAGTCCGCCATTGTACCGTGCCCCGAAAGTGGTGTGGGATCGAGTACAAGCACTTGAGTGTGACAAGGATATTTTTTGGACTGGTGATCCTAAGGAAGCGGTCCATAATGCAGACGTGGTCGTTACCGATACATGGTGAGATTTTTGGTTTTTGGTTTTCTAGTTGCTAATATGATTGTTTAGGATATCGATGGGCCAGGAAGCGGAAAAGGCGGACCGTCTCAAAGCGTTTCAAGGATACCAGATAACTGAAAATCTTTGCAAGGAAGGAGGAGCGAAAGCTGATTGGAAATTCCTCCACTCTTTACCGCGGAAAGCTGATCTCTCTGGGGAAGTTGATGACGAGGTTTGTTCCCCCTACTTGCTGATGACCGACATTGAACCTCTTTTTTTAATAGGTTTTCTATGGTCCCCGTTCGTTAGTCTTTCAGGCGTCGGATAACCGAAAATGGACCATCATGGCACTTTTTGAGTGAGTTTGCAATGATTAATAATAATTTTTTTTTCCTCTGACGTTTTTGATAGTTTGCTATATGGCAGGTGGGATTTGCCAGAAAAGTTTGGCAGATATAGATGAAGAGACAAATATACAAATGTATGCAGCCCTTTTTCGTCTTGACAGAATGAAATCGTATGAACTTCTTTGTTCTAGATCAGAGATAGCATTGACCCACGTTGAGTAAAATCCGAAAAGTTGTTTCGGTCTCTGTGGCCCGCGGATCTCAGCCGCACAACTATTTCAAGGCATATGTTTCTATTAGAAGAGAATATATTGCTATTTGATAGCTTAATTTATCTATCGGTTTGGGGCTGCCACCCTCGAATCCTGTCACGGATGTTACGAAAACCACGTGCAACAATTTGACAACTCTGCATTCATAATTTCAAGTGACACATGGATATCCCAACGGTCCCATTGATACTCGCCTTGTTCCTTAGTGCGCATGGTTGGCGAAAGGGGTCATTGTCTGCTAGTGGTGCAGCGACGGCTTTCGTGGTGGGGTTGCTGATGATGGCTGGAGGGACGAGTGTATTTGGGGTGGCATTGATAGGATTTTACCTTGCGGGGAGTCGGGCTACTAAATGTGAGTTACTATAGTATGTGATTCAGGTAGTTGATCTGTAGAAGATGGAAAGGGGATCAAGTCTCGATTGGAAGACGGGTACCGTGAAGGGGGATACCGAAGTGGATGGCAAGTTGTAAGCAACAGTCTGGCGGCGCTTTTTGGGGCGGTATTGTGGAATGCCGCGTTTGCACCATCGAGTGTGCAAGCGACGGTATGGGGGTTGTTTAGGGTTTATATTTTAGGAAGGGACTCTCACATTGGTGGGACAGCTGTTGCGGATGGAACATGGTGTGTGTTATCAAAGACGGTGGCAGATGGCTGGAGTCGCAAATTGATTTTATCGGCACTCGGGTAAGTAATAGATATAATGACATGAATGGAAAAGTAACGTTGCAGACATTTTGCGTGCTGTCTCGGGGATACGCTTGGTTCGGAACTGGGGATACTAGCACGTTCGCCGCCTCGGTTGATCACGACATTCAGGACGGTTCCTCGTGGGACGAACGGAGGAGTTACGGCGTTTGGGACGGCAGTATCGGTAGTTGGGGGTGGGATTATAGGGCTCCTGGTTGGAACGACGCTGATCGTTGAGAATGGCGGGTGTAGGATAGAGTGGAAGGGGGTGGTGATGGACAGCTTAATGTGGGGCTTGATAGGCGGGGGACTCGGAAGCACGGTGTGTAGTAGAGCGGATGAGATAAGTATACACTGACGGTGGACCAGCTGGACTCGTTGCTTGGGGCTACGGTGCAGCTGAGCCGGTACTCGACAGACCGGAAGGTGGTTCTGCAGGACGGGAGCCGGGACGGAGGGGCGCAGGTGATTAGCGGAGTGGGGCTGCTGACAAACAACCAGGTAAGCGGACCGGACCGGAAGGGGACAAGACTGAGTCGATGTGTTTCAGGTGAATCTGGTGTCGAGCGTCGTTTGTGCTGCGATCGTGGGCTGGTTGGGCGGGTGATGGCGGAGTGTGATGACGTCATATGTGTTGATTCTCAAAATAGACCCGATTTAGATATGAAAAACTTGACAATCACCCACCATGTCGTCCTCTGACGAAAAGCGCGACGTCCGCAGCCCCATCCTCTTCGAGTGCGCATGGGAGGTCGCAAACAAGGTCGGCGGCATATACACCGTCATAAAGACAAAGGTCCCCGTCACCGTCCAGGAATTCGGCGACAGGTACTGTCTCATCGGCCCCCTCTCCTACAAGACTGCCCCCATGGAGGTCGAGCCAGAGGAGCCCACCGACGAGCATTTCCTCGCCTCCCTCCACACCATGCGCTCCCAGGGCATCAAGGTCCTCTACGGTCGCTGGCTCATCGAGGGCAACCCCCGCGTCCTCCTCTTCGACACCGGCAGCGCCTACTCCCGCCTCGATGAGTGGAAGGGCGACCTCTGGAACCTGGCCGGCATCCCCACGCCCCCCAACGACCACGAGACAAACGAGACCATCGTTTTTGGCTATCTCGTCGCGTGGTTCCTTGGTGATGTGTGTCTGATCGCCTCCATCTTGTCGTCCCTGATGTCGTTTTCAGTATGTCTCCAGGCAGTTGTCCACAGCCGTCATCGCACACTTCCACGAGTGGCAGGCTGGTCTTGCCATCCCCCTCTGCCGCAAACGCCATATCGACGTCACCACCGTCTTCACCACCCATGCCACCCTCCTCGGCCGCTACTTGTGCGCAGGTTCTGTCGACTTTTACAACAACCTTCAGTATTTCGACGTGGACCACGAGGCTGGCAAGAGAGGAATATACCACAGATACTGCATCGAGCGCTCGGCCACTCACTGTGCGGACGTATTCACCACCGTTTCCCACATCACCGCCTATGAAAGCGAACATTTACTCAAGCGCAAGCCAGACGGTGTCCTCCCAAACGGCCTAAACGTTGTCAAATTCCAGGCCATCCACGAATTCCAGAATCTACACGCGACTAGCAAAGCGAAGATCAACGAATTTGTCCGAGGTCACTTTTATGGTCATTACGACTTTGACCTTAACAACACCCTTTATGTATGGTGTTCAATGTTATCCGTAACGATCTCTAATTTCTCTCACAGTGCTTTACTGCAGGTAGGTATGAGTACAGGAATAAAGGTGTCGATATGTTTATTGAATCACTTGCTCGTACGTGGATTGATTTCGTTGCTATTAATAATAATAGCTTTCTTTAGGTTTAAATTATCAGCTGCAGAAAGCCGGATCTAATGTCACCGTTGTGGCTTTTGTCATCATGCCCGCAGTCACTCATTCGTACACGATTGAAGCTCTGAAAGGCCAGGCCGTTACCAAGCAATTGCGCGATACTGTCACGGAGATTCAAAACCGGATTGGAGCTCGTCTGTTTGACCATGCCGCCCGATTCCATGGGCAAGTACTCATACCCTTTGTTCGCCTTCTGGTTACTGATCCATCAAGTTAGTGAGGAGAAACTCATGCCATCCCCCGAAGAATTACTTCCAGA
>Ga0307517_10003922_pt1 | contig 23058 bp, 23 predicted proteins | sample 23_EM_MG_FD_194515 | JGI IMG/M metagenome (GOLD analysis project Ga0307517, IMG submission 194515) | Populus trichocarpa ectomycorrhiza microbial communities from riparian zone in the Pacific Northwest, United States - 23_EM | ecosystem: Host-associated > Plants > Roots > Unclassified | place...
CGCTCTTGGGTTCTGTATTTAAACCAGTCTCCTGGCTAGCAGGAGACAGCAGACTTCGACAGACCTTCAGTCTAAGAATACACTTGGTTGAACGGCAATCCCTGAGTTCTATTTGTCCTTCAACTATCATCCTTCTAGCTACCAGTCCCTTGAAGCCTCCCTTAGCAGCAGCGCTAGCAGGTCTACTGCCGGTCCTATTGTATTTTTGTTAGACAGGAATAAACCTGTTACAGCTTTGGACAATACCGTGACTCCTACTACTTTGCGACAACTCACGCTCAGCATTGAAGATCTAGAGTCGCAGAAGGAGGCTGCTGTGCATAGCGAGCTGTCGGATATGGAGCAGGGGCAAGGTGGGAGTAATTATGAGTGCAGTTAGGAGATTGAGAAGGTGTAGTATAGCTGTAATAAATATTTGGATGTGGTCGTCGCTCTCACATGTGGGAAGGGTACCCCGAGGAGTCTAGTATTAATTTGAGAATATCAAGCAAAATCAAGGATTCAGAGTAGCATTAGTGACACTCGATCAGGATACGGTAAAACTCATGGTGACAGTGTTAGGAAAAGCCTGTAGACCTAGGACCAGGATAGCATTAGACTTAGTTCATGATGCGTCAGAGATCACAAGGTGACGTCTGATAAAGTCAGAATTGGATCAGGACATGTCATGTATAGGGGGTAAGATCAGGAGGAACAAACCAGACGTGAGGAAAGGAGAAATTAGGATTGTGGGATCTGGACGAGGGAGGCAGAAGCAGAAAGAATCGGGACCAGAGGTGGTAAGATCTACGAACCCCTGACATTCGGTGAGAAGGAACCGGCATCTGGGCGCGAGAGTCTTAGATCAGACGTCGTCAGGGCAGGAGAGTCGTAATTTAGGTAACGTCAGGATGGGAGAGTCCTGGATGAGGCGACATCATGACGAAGTACCGGAGCACCAGACGCCATCAGGGCCCACAGGACGTAGGGGTCCGTGTCCGGATGGCGTCAGGAGGGACGGCGCCAAGTAATGCAATGTCAGGACACAACGTCGATGCGACGTTGCGTCCCGATTCGCGATTAGTGTTCCAGCGTCCGGTGCGTCAAATGCACGGCACGCACGGAACGCAAGCTATTATTTTTGCTGATCAAGCTTGACCGCGTTTCCCATTATTGTTACTAGTATGATTCCAACGATATGTACGGCTAGTGGGGAGTGCAGAACTGTATGCTAACCTATCCCTCTCCTCACCTTCTTCCCTAGCATTCGTCCCTAGCGGGGTGGATAGACAACCAATCTTCGGACAACTTCGTGCCTTTCTTGTACGACTACCATCTCCAAGACCATAAGTCCATTTTCCAAGTATGTAGGCTTGAGAGTTTTTTTGCTGATTTATCAATTGATTCAGCTCATCACTAGTGTTGCTCCCATCAGGGAGACTGGCAGCACTACGAAGGTGCCAACCGGCTCGTCGAGAAGTACCGCCTCTTCCCCCCTGACTGGTGGGAATCCGACCTGCATGGGTGCTTCCTTAGGCGGCGCTACTATGAAATCTGGTAGTTCACCTACTGGCGGTACCGGTGCTGCTACGAAACCTGGTAGTCCACCAACTGGCGGTACTGGTGCTGCTCCGAAATCTGGCGGTCCCCCAACTCGCGGTACCGGTTCTGCTCCGAAATCTGATGGTCCACCTACTGGTGGTACCGGGCCTGCTCCGGAATCTGGTGGTCCACCTACTAGTGGTACTAGTACTGCTCCGAAATCTGGTGGTTCACCTACCAGCGGTACCGGTGCTGCTCCGGAATCCGGTGGTTCACCTACTAGCGGTACCGGTGCTGCTACGAAATCCGGGGGTCCACCTACTGGAGGTACCGGTGCTCCTAGGAAATCTGGTAGTACACCTGCTGGCGGTACCAGTGCTACTAGGAAATCTGGTGGTACACCTACTGGCGGCGCCGGTGCGACTAGAAAATCTGGTGGTACACCTACTGGCGGTACCGGTGCCACTAGGAAATCTGGTAGTACACATACTGGGGGTGCCGGCTCCGGCTCTGGTAGTGGCTCTGGAGGTAGTTCTGGTGGTAGGGTTGCTCCCGCTGGTACTACCACCGCTCCCGGTGGACCTACTGGTGATGCAGCTAGGAATCGCGGGAGCTTGGTTGCTGTCATACTGCTTGGGTCGCTTGTGGGGCTTTTGGGATCAAGGTGATGGATAATAATGTTAGGATGGGCGTGGTGCATTTTAATATACTTTGGTAATGGTTAATGTTGATTAGTATTGAGATCCAAAAGTGTAGCTCGGTATTAATGAGTGTTGAGCGGCATGGCTTTTGTGCCAATGTGTAAAAGGCGTAGCTCCTTGACCGGATAGTATCGAGTTTGTTATTATTTGTTTGGTGGTAACGGATTACCTCGCCATTTCAGGAGGAATTCAAGAAACCGAATCACTTGCAAATTTTCCAACTTATACTCCTACGGTATGAGATTAAATCCTTAGAAGCAACCACCGATGACAGCGAACTCTACCACCCCCACACCAATGATTGTAAAGACTGTGAAAACAAGAAAAAGCGATATTCAGGGGAGCTGAATTCCATATTATATCCATAAACTCCAAAAGGAGGCACCGCCAGCCCGAAGTGACTCCGGAGCGAGAAAGGTAAAATTCGTCTTACCTGATGTAAGTCTTGCCGACCCCCGGATTGCCCGAGCAAAACAAGGTCGCCTTTTGCGACCCACCTTGGTCACTATGGCTCTTCCAGTTTCGAAATTCCTCTGTCTATAGAACCCAGTCGCCCACATTTCTAACCCGGCGTGATTCAAGGTCGGAGTGGCGCAAGCGAGGCTCAAGAGGTGACAACCATGTCAGGATTTCAGCCCTATCATCGGTGACGGTAATGTTGGTATTATTTGTATTGGAGGAGTGTTTGTTGTTGTTAAGAGAGTTAGTGTTGAAATTTGGGAGCCGGTGGTATTAAAAGAATTTGCATTACCGGGAACTGGGGCTTGATGTTGAGACATTTTTCTGTTCCTTGAACTTCGGAATGTTCTAGAAGATAAGTTGATGAAGTACTGTGTCTTTAAGTGGTAGAATTCGCGAGAATGGGAGAAGAGCGGGGTCTATCCCCATTGCCCAGCCTAGGCGATGAACATTCGGTCCAATCATGCTTCTGGAACCTGGTGAAACCAATATCACGCGGGGGGGGTTGGGGCAGGACGGGTAGTAGAAACAGCCACTCCACGGCTCCTGAGTAAGTTAACAAGCGCCCGCGTTCCATTACGTGCGTGGAAACCCCTCCAACGCTCACCTCGCAGGGGGGGTGGGATGGGCAACCTTGTCGCTGGCTCCGAATTCCTCATACCAAACCTGATAAAATCAATCGCCACTAGGCTCAGGTTGAAGCGCTTCAGTAACATCGAGTTACCTTGCTTTAGGTGCCAAGAATAGGGAAGGTATATATTAGTCTCTCCGATTAGACATTTTATATCTCGGTTTGGGCCATTTGACCTTCATGGACCCCACCGCGCGAACCACCCCAGAGGCCAAGGGTTTCAACAACCCCCCAAGAGACTTGCTATTTCTATAGTAAATCCTCGAAGCTTAGGAGTAAGACTACTATACCAGCAAACAATCCTTTGATTAAAGTCCCACCTGGAGGTCTAAAACCTTTCGTTAACAAGCCGGTTACCCTGCAGACTTAATTCACTGTATGGTATGATAGCGCTCTAAGTCTAAAGAAAATACTGTACCCCGCATATGCCTAGCTCTTCCTTGGCCCCCAGTGCACTGGCATGCTCGTGCGCCCTCGGGATTCTAATCGTTGGCTGGCCGTCACCAGATGTCACTCGCTTCTCTCAGTCACTCGCTTCTCTCATCTGAGACTCTCTCATGTCAGGCTCAGCATATTGGCGATTGGAATCTACCATGGACGTTGTTTAAAGGGTACCTCGCTTAGATCCTTCTGTTCTCTAGGCGTGGATTTGAAGGTACCGGTAGGTGAGGTTGTGTTTTTCACGCTTTTTGGTCTTCCTCGCGAAGGAAAATTAATTTGGTATGACGCTTTCCAACTCGGATATGAACTGCGCCGCAATCTCTTCCTTCAAGGGGCATCTCGTCCGATGCTCAAACCGTACATCGCAAACCAATACAATCTCCCCCAGCCAGATAGAAAAAAACTTACCATACGCGGGGCACTAGCTGTGGCGCGGTACAATACTGGATGGGAAATTGACAGTTGTGGGGTGTAGGGCCGGTGGCAGTATCTTGTACTCTACTGAGGACTGCAGGTACGGTTCGGGAGATACCGATTCATCGAGGACGGTAGCGCCCTACAGTCACCCTCTTAGACGGTAGTCTTTCCCAAAGGACGGACGCTCTTGCCCTACAGCATGAGATACACGTCCGGGACGCCCGGGACCGCAGTCCTGGCCGTTCCTACAGGGCGGACGGGACGCTTGGGAACACTGATCACAAAGCGCCGGTGATCTGCAATAGGTTTAGGTCCTTCCCGGATAGACAAAGACGAGCAAACCACTCGACAGGCCATGGTTTTCACCACTCCCCCAAGAGACTTGATATTGGAGTAACCTCACTATACCAGCCTACAATCGACTGATCCAAGTCCCATCAGGAGGTCTAGAACCCTCCGTCAACAAGCCGGCAACACTACAGACCTAATTCCCGGTATGGTATGTTGGGGCTCTAAGTTTAAAGAATGCACCGCACCTTGTATACGCCTAGGTCTTTCTCCTTCCCCAATGCCCTAGTATGCTGGTGCACCCTCGGCACTCAGATTGTGTTGGCTCGCCATCACCAGATGTCACTCGTATTCATCTCTGATCCCCGCACCTCAAGTACAGTATAATAGCGATTGGAATCCACTATGTACCTGGTTTAACGGGGATCTCGATAAGATGCTTTTGTTCTCTAGGCGTGAGCTTGGGGGCAGGTGAGGCTGTGGTGTCCACCCTTTTTAGTCCTCCGCGCGAAGAAAAATTAATTTATCAAGAGGCCTTTTAACTCTGTGATTAACTCCACAGTAACATTTTTCTTCCGGGGGTATCTTGCACACTGGAATTTGATGCCGGGTAATGATGCCTTTTGCCGTGGGAGCTCACCCTGCACAAAGTGCTAATGAGTTAAGTTTCCTTATAGAATGCAGATCTTGGGATGCGGACATTTGGTGATTAGAACCTTGTTAGGATAGAGCCTTGGGGGCGAGGCTTTGGTAGCATATCGCCTAGCATAAAGAAAGCACGAAATAAGGAAATAACAAAAGTACGACCGCAATGGGAATGGAAGAACGCCCGGTTAGTTCGCCACTCGCTCCACTAGCTATCCACAAGCCAGGAGACATTTATCTCCGTCTAACTGACAACCTAAAAATTTCTAAAAAAAGACACTAAGCTGACAAAATCCGGATCCAAGCAATCTCACGCTATCTAGAACCATCCTATCATAACATAGGCCTCTGTAATCCCTAAAGCCCATCCCCTGTTAGTTTGCCAACTCCCGTATATCGAAGGACAATAGGTATGAATGAAGCATCATGAAGCCAAATACCGGATACCTAGTTCCCTGTGGCGGTGGGTGGGTATCAACAAAAACCAAAAATTATCACCCAAAGCCTAAATGCATAGAATGTGAAAAAAAATGTATTGGTATGATAAGCGCCTAGTCACTGTTCCCTGTAAGGCCACATGCTCTATAGCTGTGTATCTCCTAGCCGCCTATCCGCATAACCACTTAACTGAATGCTCTATAGGCAATCCAACACCCTATAGGGGGTTTTTATGTGGCACTACTGGAGGAGGGCTAGGTCGGGTTTGTAATATCCTCATTCCTTAGTCCCTTAGGTTAATTGGATATTTAAAAGGTCAAGTTTAGTTTTCGTTCCCTCTAGTGTGCTAGGGGTATCATAAACCCCTACTCTTGCATCATGTTGATGTATATGTTCCCCGGACCAGAGAAAAGAAGCTTGATTTTCTAAGGAAGCGGAGAGCGTGCTATTTATGCTGCGCAACAATACATATCCACTGTAGAAAAGAACTTCAGGAAAACAAAAGAAGACGAAAGAAAAATCTAATGCGCATAGAGTTACACCTATGATTGACTGATTGAGCAGCGAAATAAATGAAAATCCAAAACAAATGAATTGAGCTTAAACTCTGACGGCATTGAAGTGAAACTAGTATGAACTAGGAAGTACTGTCGTACTCAAGAAGATAGAGAGTACATATCCGAAAGTATAATTTCAACAATGCGCAGCTTAGAAATTGAGGAAGTAAAGGGAGACTAAGGAAGCAAACAAGAGTAAAAGAAAACTACTTCTGTACGGCGTATAAAACTAAGTCCAACACATCATATTTGCGATTCGAGGTGCTTTTTTATACAAGCCCGACTCACGGCATCTGGTAGGTTCGCAGTGAGCTTCCGTGCTATACCAAGTTGTTCTGTGTGGTGAGCTATGCAGACTTACTCCACCAATGAGAAATTAGACGAGTGATATTAAATGACCCCATTACCAAACCACCACGGAAAGAGGAGTGATGACCAAGTCACCAGCCCCGAGGTAATTGTATTAGAAGTGGGGCAGCGGAAGTGCAAGGAGATAGCAGAGCGCTTGAGGCTGTCAATTGCGTGTGGGAATAGGGATAGTAGAGATTATGGACCAGAGCTGTGAGTGGGAAAATTCTTGAAGTGACCTTGGTGGAGATAGCGAAGGAGAAAAGGAAATGAGAGATAAGAGCCACGGACTGACCAGGTAGATCGGGCATTCCGCCACAAGGTGATACGAACCTTTGAACTGTTAAAAGAGGGTTTGGAGAAAGCAGGAGATTCGCTACGAAAGACAATTAAGCTGGGTGACTAGACACCAACCCTGCTTCTGCGTGCAGCGGAACAAACAGAATTCAAGTGTATTGCCTAACTTTATCTACCAGCCGAAGCAGAGGTTGATTTATTTTATTTTCGGTATTCTGGTCGCACGGGTTTTATTAGTGTTATAGGAACAAGGTACGCAGAGCGTCTTTCATATAGGATTAGTCTCAGTTTTTTACGGTAATTTACTCTGTTAGTGAGTTTAGTGATACTAGCAAACCTTGGATCTCATGGTGCCCTAGGCCCTGATAGAAAACCATTCATCAGCACTCAGATACCGGTCCATTCAGCGGCTCTTATTGGTCCTGACGGAGTGACTCCTCGACTATTGCAAAGAATTGGTAGGTTACTGGTACCGCAGATGTAGCAACCAATCGTAACACAGCGTTGGGCCGCGCTGAACTCGAATGCCCCTTGTAATCCTAGGCAGCCTCGATGGGCGTTGGAAAGAGCAGCCTTTTCACTGTCTCCTGACTCATCCCAGACTTTTTCGTATCATGAAACTCACGGGACAATCAGTGGAAGCTACTCAAGTTATCGGAATTCATGGCAGATCGGTGCTCTCTCATCCAATCGCTCTCCCGATCTCCAAAGCCCAGCCCTTTTCCAACATTCCTCCCTCTACCTCAGGGCCACGCTATACGAGAATAGTCTGATCGGCTGAATTACATGCGCTAGCGCTATTTGACAACCACAAATACCACACATCCACTGAAGTACTAGTACTGCTAGAAGTGCGAGAGAACCACTCGTACACTGCTGATTCCCACAAGCATTGGCTGTTCGGTGGTCTGCACTCTGCATCCGTTTTTGGGATTGTTGGGATTCTCTTTGGGGGTGGAGGGCTGTGATATCAACAATCAAGACGGCATGGATACTGGTAATCCACCTCTCGTGTGGGCCGCCCACAATGGGCACGAGGAAGTGGTGAAAATGCTACTCAGACATGACAACGTCAACCCCAACAAACCAAATAACAATGGCGGAACACCACCAGTGTTCCCAATGGTCCGGGGGTCCGGCGGAGCCCTGCTGGGGGGCTGCCAAGAGCCCCAGACGGGAATTGTGGGGGACAGCCGGGAATGGTGGGGGACAGCCGGGCATGGTGGGGGACAGCCGGGCATGGTGGAGGACTACGGGGGACGGCGGCAGTAGGCTTCAAAAAGTCACGAAAAGCTTGGCGCTTCGCAGCAACACGGTCTCAACCCCGCACAACTCCCGAGCACAATGCCGTGGAATAAAGCAACCGGAAAGCGACGCGAAACGACCTTAAATGAGAGGGTCCGAATAATTGAACTTCGTTCTTTGGGCATGAGTTTCCCTCAAATTGAGGCAGAAACAGGTGTTTCTCGAGCCCAAGCCTACAGAATCTACTGGTGCTGGAAAATGCATGGCAACATTAATCCTCAAACACCTCACACTAGAAGGCCCCCAAAGCTCAATGACCGTGATAAAAGATACCTTGTCCGGTTATCTGATGCGCATCCTCGTGCGGCAGCTAGAGAGCTTTTACATGAATCCAGACTTGATGTTGGGGTTTCAACTCTTCGCCACTACCTGCGCAGCCTGCAACGGCTGGTTTTTCTTGCTCGACGCAAGCCATGGATAGGACCTCACAATAGGAGACAAAGAAAGAGATGGTGTAGATTACAGCGCAAGTGGAAGATTGCAGTTTGGCGGAAGCATTGTTATACCGATGAAGTATATCTTCAAATTGCTACTGGAACCGGTTATAGACGAAAAGTGCGACGACTTCCTGGACCCAATGCCGCCTATGATTTGAAGAACCTTCAGCCAACCTTTGTTGGAGAGAGTATTGCGCTTGGCTTCTGGGCTGGTTTTACCTATGGGTTCCACACACCCCTTGTTCCTATGCGAAAACGGACCGAAGATGAGCGAAAGAGTGACAGTGATCGACTGGGCTTCGATTCACACCAGTATATCCATGAAATTCTCATTCCACATCTTCAACCACTCTATAAGAAAGCTGGTGGAGCCGAAGCTGGTGTTCAAACTATAGAGGATGGTGCCAGCTATCATACTTCTATTTATACGGAGAAGTATCGCAAGCGCCTTGGTATAGAAAGGATGGACTGGCCTTCCTACTCACCTGATTTCAACCCAATCGAGAATGTTTGGCTTTTATTCAAAACCAACTATAGGAAAGCAGTCTGGGAGAGGAGGAGAATACCCCGTAGTGAGAAGGTGGCCCTACCTGTTGGTAGAAGACTAGAGCCCTTCTTGTATCACTATATATTCTTGGTTTTATAAACTCTTGTTTTGTTGTGCTGTATTGCAGTGAGCAAGTTTCGTGGTCAGCCGTTGCCGTTGCCGTTTTTCATGACCCTTTGAAGCCCACCGGCGGGGACGGCACGAGTGATTTCTCATGATGGTAAAGAATTCGTTTGCAGGTGTCCGATTTCAGTTTGGCTAGTACAGGAGGTCCAAGCGCTGGGACTATAGTCCCCCCGGTCCTCACCTTCCCCGGTGTAGTCCGTCCTAGCGCCCCATAAAAAGACTGACTATGAGCCGTAGTCAGTCCCGTTCTCCCCCGAACACGGACTGGACGGCTGGGAACACTGAACACCACTCTGCTATGCAGCGGGGAATAGGCAGGAGGGAGTGATGAACTTGCTACTCGGATGGGGCGACGTTAACCTTGACAAACCAGATAACCATGGCTGGACACCACTTCAATTTGCTGCTCGGAGTGGGAACGATGGAGCGGTGGAATCAATACTCAGACGGGCGCGACGTCACGAACCCCACTCTCGTGCGCCGTTCGTCGTGGCCATACCGGTGCGATAGCCCTACCCCAACCCCTAGAATCTGCCACCCCCAGCATGACAGAAGGCTGATGGGGCATCGCCCTCTCTATCATAATATGATATTATTATTATTATTCAAATAATATAGATAACCTGTGCACCATTTCAGCAAAGGCAGCAGCAATTCCATAAACATATTCACCGCCGCCATCTCATACCTCCTTTTATTCCCGCTGAACACCTACCCGCACTATTACTACCACCTTTTGATAGCTGCCGTGTCCCCTCTTCTTTCGTGGTAACCCTGCCACAGGAATCTTCAGTACCTCCAGTATATTTTTTCGGGTTGAAGGAAATCACACATGATGAGAATGCCCGGATCTATCACACACCTGTCCAAGCGTCCCTGTGTATTTCTTCATGTAGCCCCATTAGTATGGACTAGAAGTCAGGTGTTGATGGAGGGTATTTCCATTGTGCTGAGATATAAGTTTATTTGTCATGGAATTGCCTCCATATTCCCATTTTTTGCTATTTCCGGGCCGCAGACTCCCTTTACACATCCGTTGCTCTTCCGGGTTTTTTATGTTTGCTTTATTCCTTTCTCCCTCCCTCCCATATAGGATATAGACCTGAGGGCTGTTCGGATATAGAGGTAATTTAACTGCAAGTGTTTCCGACACCCATGAAATGCTATGCGGAAGCTAGTTAACTAAGATAACATGAATGGAGGTCACGCTTAAATGGTCTAGTCCTCGAGGCTCAAGCTCGGAGGTGGGTGTGGAAGCCTGTCCACACTTCATAGTCTTACAGGCGAAGGAAACCCAATGCAGTCAGTGCTCTCCTAACTATGAAACTAGCTCCCATGTATGACTACGGTGGACAACAACGATCAACATCTTTCTATACACAACAAGCAGGGCAGGTTTGTTGGAGATTAACCATTTTAGGCTGCTCACCATATATTTTCCATTCCCACTAGATGGGTGCCTTCAAGAGTGTTCCACCACTGTTAGCTTCTTACGACCTGATACCCCGACCCTGCATAACTGATACGACAGCATCAAACACAAATTCACTAACAATGAAACACAAACACGAACAACCGCCGAAAATCTACCTCACCCTTGGTGATGAACTCTACCTAAGGCTAGTGGCATAACTCCACCCTTGGCCATGATACTCCTACCTCGGAAGTGCACCGGCAAAGCGAAAAAGAAGGATGACCTAGAGACTGAAAGTGGGAGAGGAATCTGGCACGCGCAGGAAGTGTGCTGGGGAAGAAGGTTTTCTGTTAATAAGGATATAAGGGGGCCTGTTCTTCCCTTTGTTCGTTTGTCTTCTGTCTATTATGGCATTTCACACACAGCTCTACGGTCATCTCTTGTCTTGTTAAAGTCTTTCTTTATTGGATACGATCTCTTTATTCTTTTCTTGTTCTCTGATATCTTTCCTCTATTACTGTTGTTGATATCAATAAAAGCTCTCTATCGTTCGGTAAACCAAGGATTGGATCCGCAGCGCCCAACCGCCATATTGTTGTTCGAAATGCCTTCGAGGTTAGGGTGTCCGAATGCCATTTTAAGTTATAGTAAATTACAGCTGTAGGGTACGCGGAATATCATGGAGTGAGGCCTGGCACACTAAAATTTGGGCCCGGCTAACAGCGTATTTCTCGTAGGGGGTTGTGTCATGAGGAGCGCGATGAGCAAGGTTCGCCATAATATTCTCTGTATCAGGATGATTCCGGATCGCCGGCATGTAATAGTTAGAGGGTGGTTAGGCGGAGGACTTGAGGGTAAGGCTTTAGCAGCAGGTTTGGGGATCGTGTGTTAAAGGTCTCAGCAGGAGGGGGTTCAGATCGGATCTACGATTCTCCCACCCCGCAACCCCGGTGGTAAATTGAGTATTTACAAAAAATTTAAGCGAGGGTTTTACCTCCTCTTCTGAATATGGGTAACCTCCTACTCTCCCCTAATTGAGATCTAAGGTGCCTCCCTATACTGGCCCACCTCACGACATCTGTTTGTTTTAGGTCAGTTGCTGTGTCATACAGTGTTGTTTTGTGCGGTACTGGTGTGCTATATAGACTCGGCACACGAACGGGAGAATTGGATGAACGGCGGTCAGTGACGATTTTACAAAACAACTAAGGGTGGTGATAACTAAGGTAACCACTTAGGGGTACTGTAGTAGCGTTAGAGGCCCGGTGCGGCGATATGGGTAGCACCAGGGTAGTGTATGATACCAGTATTTGTGAGGCGGTTATTGCGGTGCAGGAACTATAATAGTGGAGATCGATAAGCGGAGCGAGGGGCGGGAAAGCGTGAGCAGTAGCCACAACCATTACAAGGAAAGGATATAGAGAAAGGAGGGATGAAGGCTACAGAGAGACTAAATATACTTATTGTTTTGCTACACGGCAGAAAGGATGATGTTGGCATCTGAAGAGTTAGGAGAAGAGAGTTTTGGGAAGCATAACCTCGGACAGGACAACAAGTACAGCGTGATGACTGAGTAGCAACAACCCCTTCCTGCGCGCAAACAAACAAATAGCACCCAGGCATAGAAGTACGTATGGACTGGCCGAAGCAGAATTGATGATTCTCTTTCTTTCCGCCTATATTGTTTTAGTTATACCAGCTGGGTCCCTGTTTGGGGTATGTGGGGAGTGTAGCTCATACTGTAATTTGTCCACGAGTACTTTGCGATCTCGGTTAGTCAGTTTAGTGGTAAACAGTCCTGGGCTATGGTATCATACTCTGCCTGTGCTTAAAATATGTTATGGTACCAGTAACCTACTGTAGCAAGGAAACCATCTGGGGATAAAGAGTAAAATCTCCACCGCGGGTATCTTGGCGTGGTAAAAGCAATAAAAACTAGACCCTTCCTTCTTCTCTACTTCTCCCTGTTACTGCGCAGGCGACGATTCTTGATTTTCGGAACGCTGTTGACTTTGGGGTCGGTGTTTTCAATCTAATTGTTTTACCATAGTTCCCATTCATTGTCTCATTGCACACTTATGGCTCATTTACCTAGTCACCAATTCCTAAAATTTGGGTGATGAAACTAGACGGTAGCGTCTCAACTAGCATCATTATCCGGTGCAAAAGTGTTTCCCCAATTTTCTACCGTACCAGTATGATACTAAATTCTTGTCGCTAGACCGTCAAAATGTGATGTTGCCTTCGAGGCGTGTTAGCAAACCACATCACTTGCCCAGACACCCCCCACCGTCAACCCCCTTGACAGTTGGCACCGTCCCGGCCTGCTAGATGGCCGTGGGGCTAAATGGGCCCTTATGGGTCATATTATATTTTAAGTGAGTAGGGCAAGCCACAAAGCTATGTTGAACCTCAAATCTGCTATCATAGTAGGTGGAGCTTTTCTCTCTTTTTCTCTTCCTTCGGGACTTTATTCTCCCCGGGTTTCTATGGGGGATTGCATTGAGCCATTGAGCACTCTTTGAAGTGCCCTCAGTTTTGAGCCTCAAGTATACGGAGGTACAGGCCCAAAGTTTTGGATATTTGACTAGCAGGGGGTCTCGTGCTAGTGGGGCAGGAGGTGTCTATTAGGTATAGCGGCTTGAAGGGGGTTGACTAAAAAGATTTCATGAACATGAAGTGCGTTCATCAATAGGAGATTCAAAGTCCTCAACACAACAAGTATACTACACACTTTAGCCACACAGGGTTAATTTCCTGAAGGTAATACTCACTATATCTTTGTTAGCAATGAAAAAACTAATTTGTGGTTGAAAGGTACGACAGCAAAGGGTTTCCTGTCGGCTGGTCAGTTGTCTTAATTTGTCCTTTTTCACCAATCCGCAGAGGTTCAATTGCCTCCGAAAAAGGAAAAGAAAGGAAGACTCAACCCAGCAGCCGAGTCACTGCATGGAATTCTCACTGTGTCATCCTGTTTAACCTCATGGTTTGTCCACCCACCTTTCCTTCCATCTGTCGCTTGAATACGACTATAATGGGAAGAAAGAGAAGGGAAGTAAAGCATGATAGCTTAAGAGTTACTGCTTACAGCTTTATTCTGTCGGTGTTCTCGCACCCTGGAAACCCGAGGCCATTAGCTGTAATGCCACCTATCCATGCCAATCACCCAAAGATCTCACATTTGACAAGAGATCAAAGGCGAGACTGTCAGCTGTTGCGCTCAATTGGTTGGCAGTATGCAGTGATTCAGGTTTTCTCTGTATCAGATTCAATATGCCTGTACAACTCCGGCTACCCTAGTGAAAAGATCCGGTTGTCCCCCACACCTCACAGTAGCTCAAATTGAGGAGTTAAATGAATATGTTTGTGCTTCTGCTCGCAACTGACGCCTCTCATATGAGCAGCTAGCAAAGGAGATGGACTTTGGGGTAGGAAAGAAAGTTATCCGTAAAGCTTCAATTGCGGAAGGTTTTCACCGGCAATTAGCATTAAGAAAACCTCCTATTTCAGAGCGAACCCAAGTTGTACAACTTCAATGGGCTCTCGACTACATCAACTGAACCCTGCAACCATGGTACTCTATTCTCTGGACTGATGAGACATGGGTCACGGTTGGGAGACATACTCGAACTTGGGTAACTAGGAGAGCTGGTGAGGAGTGGGAACCTACCTGTATTATAGAAAAACACCAGAGAAGGAAAGGGTGGATGTTTTGGGGCTGTTTTCATTGGGATACACCAGGTCCAGGAATATTTTGGGAGAAAGATTGGGGGTCAAATAATTCTGAAAGTTACTGTGCCCATACAGTTCCAATATTTCATGGATATTTGGAACTGTGTCGGTGCAATGGAATTTATCTATAGCTTATGCAGGATAAAGTACCTGGGCATTCAGCTGGTGATACAGCAAGAGAGCTTCCAGACAGAGGAATTCAGGTTATTCATTGGCCTGCCTTTTCACTAGACCTTAATCCTATCGAAAGGGTATGGCATATTATGAAAATCTATCTATAAGATAATTTCCCAGAAAATATGTTATATGATAGGTTACCGGATGCTGTAAACATCAGCAAAAATAATACCTTGCGTTCGGTGGGTTCTATGCGTCGGACGCACCTGACGCTGGAACGCTGATAGCAAATCAGAACGCAACGTCGGATCGACGTTGCGTCCTGACTTTGCGTTACTTCTCACCATCCGTCCAGACGCCATGCGGACACGGACCCCTACGGCCTGTGCGTCCTGACTGTGTCTAGTGCTCTGCTACTCGGTCGTGACGCCGCCTCATCCAGGACTCTCCCGTGCTGACGTCGCCTGATCTACGACTCTCCCGCCCTGACGACGTCTGATCTAAGACTCTCCCACCCAGATGCCAGTTCCTTCTCACCGAAGGTCAGGGCTTGGTGGATCTTACCTCCTCTCATCCCGATTGTTTCTGCTCCTGTCTCCCTTGTCCGGATCCCACGATGCTGATCTCTCCCTTTTTGACGTCTGGTCTGTTCTTCCTGATCTTACCCCCTATACATACCGCATCCTGATCCAATCGTGGCTCGATCAGACGTTGCCTTGTAATCTCTGACGCATCGTGAACTAAGTCTAATGCTATCCTAGTCCTACGCCTAGAGGCTTTTCCTAACGCTGTCACCATGAGTTTTACCGTATCCTGATCACGTGTCACTAATTCTACTCTGAATCCTTGATTTTGCTTGATGTCCTCATATTAATACTAAGCTCCTCCGGGTACCCTTCCCACATGTGAGAGCAACGACTGCATCCAAATATTTATTACAGCTATGCTACACTTTCTCAATCTCCTAACTGCATGCATGATTACTCCCACCTTGCCCCTGCTCAATATCCGATGGCTCGCTATGCACAGCAGCCTCCTCTTGCGACTCTAGATCATCAATGCTGAGCGCGAGTTGTCGCAAAGTAGTAGGAGTCACGGTATTGTCCAAAGTTAGCCCCATGGCCACATCCTGTGAGCGGTCCGGGGTCTGTGGAGCGGAATCGCGAAAGCTCTGGAGTCGTGCGGCTGTCTGGCTGAAATTGAAAGACGAGACCATTTCTTGTGAATCGAATTGGTTACCCGGGGGGGCCGCCAGGGCCCCGATTCCCAGGTTGCTGGGAGTTTGACTCTGAATCAGTGGAGTCAAGTGTGTGGGGGCGAGTCGGGCCATCTGGCTGAAATCGAAAGACGTGACAGTTTCTTGTAAATCGAATTGGTTACCTAGGGGGGCCGCCACGGCCCCAATTCCCAGGTTGCCAGCAGTTTGACTCTGAATCAGTGGAGTCGAGTGTGTGGGGGCGAGTCGGGCCATCTGGCTGAAATCGAAAGACATGACAGTTTCTTGTGAATCGAATGGGTTACCCAGGGGGGCCGCCACAGCCCCGATGCCCAGGTTGCCGGGAGTTTGACTCTGAATTCGTGGAGTTGCGCGTGTGGGGGCCCGACTCAAAATCTGGCTCTGTACCTCTGCAGCGACTGGAGCCCAATCGTCAGTAAACCCTTCACGGCGATCTTCCTGGACCCTATGCTCCTGCTGCATCTGGGCTGTGAGGGTCTCGCGAATGTTCTTGAGAATTATCGTCTGTACTCAGTCTGGGCAAGAGGCCCACGTCTGGCGCTGGCGGCCATAAAGATCTTCCAAGCTCAACCTCATGTTAGTATCTGAGCCGGAACGAGTGGATACCGGGTTCGGGGTCAGGCTCACCTGTTATGGCCTCCGGCTTGAAGTTGCATGTTTCAAGATATACCCGCATCTGCCATGCCCGCAGAGTATGGCACAGTATGGCACAGGTTAAGCAAACCAGGATGCCATTGATGCCACCAAGAAAATCAGATTCGGAAATCCCAAACATTCTCTTGCCTTTGATGTACTTTCCCCATATTGCCTCGGGGATCTGGGGCGCGAGGAATCGATTCATTATTTGCTGGGTCATGTTCATACGCATTAGTTGTGGCCGGGCTCACTACCCAGCACACACTTACCTCATACCCCCTTGGGGAGCACATAAATCTATCCCTCTCAAGCAGGTACTCCACTCTACGCGCAATCGCCGTCGGGTCTTCTGGGAGATTGTACACCTTTCCAATTCGATCCTTTACGTGGAAAACAAACTGGGATCTTACTGCGGAGTGTCTCGCGCGTATCGGTCACATTTAGTAAGCACCCCCGGCGGCGTGGGTAATGTTGAAGTATCAGCGTTGACTTACTAAGTTTAGGCTTGCATCGGATGCTTCAATTTTTCCTGCGTCGGATATGTCATTGAGAGCCTTCAGCCAAGATCAGTGGACCTCAGACCTCAAAGTAGCAGGTGCTGGAATAGGATTAACAAACAGGGTGTACCAGAGAATGAGAGTCTTGGTCCGCGTTATTACGTCTGCCTCGGCTCCAATGGCTATATTTCGCCGTGATTTAGTACCCGGCAAGATGTCCTCATGTCGTGGCATACTCGGATCGGCGGGAGGACTTGAGCTTCTGACAGCAGACGTAGTGGCACTGTGGGTGGCCAGCGGCGATGAATACGGTGGTACACTGGAAGATGTGAACGTTGGTGGAGTGTACGCACTACCTTGGATTATACGTCGTGGAGCAGCTGTGTGCGTCTGACTGGTGCTGCCCCTTGCGATCCAGAGATGGTGGAAACTCGCACAGTCGAAACCAGGCTCTTTAGTTGTCGTCTTTCCGCATTTCGTGAGCGCCGACGAGTCCCTGGTGCAGTGTCGTCATCTGGAATATTATTGTCTTCTGCGTTTGGTTCTGTGTCTGATTCAGTTTGATCAGATCTCCGCGAGTTCTGGTTTCATCGCTGCTAACATCGCTAGGAAGAACTGTCTCAATTTGGGGTGGTGCGTCAGTCTCCACCAAATGTTCAGTATACGCCGTGGTCTGTAATGTACTCCTTCTAGGGCGCTTCATAGGTCGTGATGGAAGACGTCTTATGATTTGTGGTGGGGTAGAACTCCGAGCTGACGAGTGTGTACCGTGCGAGCTGCCTGATTCGGCCGGCAGTGTTGGTGTACTACGGGAGCTGCCCGGTTCGGTCCGCCGTGATCCTGATCCGGATCCTCAATCCACGGGTACGGCGTTGCCTCTACGCCCGTACATATTGCCTACTTCTGGAGCCGGCTGGCTGAGTGAATTGCCTTGAGGTTCTCTAGACATGGTGTAATACTGGACGATTGATGAAGGTTTGTTTGGAGAGGATAGGAATTAGGATATAGAAAATTGTAATGTATCCCGCATGTTGTGAAGACTAGGTGTTTATTGTTGTTCAATGGAATGCGTCAGGTCTTATACGCTATGTCTTGTGCGGGGGGGGATCACGTCCTATCACTTGGTATTGAAAGAATCTATTGAACTGCAAAGAGGGGTTTTCTACTTGTACAACATTAGGTTCGAACTCTGGACGAGCTCAGGGATGATGTTCGTCTGAACTCTGGTATGAAAAGGTTAGACCAAATACAAGATGTGGCAAATGTAGAAGGCATCGCTAATGTCGCTGGAGCCTAAGCCAAAACTAGCCACAAGGAGTAGCGATTAGCGACACTAATTCTAGCCAGACACCCGCCACGCTTTAAGCGGATTAGATATATGGAACCTCATCTCCACACGTCGAATCATCCAGTGAATCAACACCATCTCAGTTTTCACGTCATGCATCCCCTAGTTCGGTTGGCGAACGCCAGCCTAGTTATGAACAGAGAATGAGAGGCATGCCCAATCTGGAAAAAGGTATCCGACGTTAGCATAAGGGTATGTAAGGATGAGAGAAGCTGAAGCAAGGGTGCGCAATGGTATCATTACTCAAGTCCTAACACATACTAGCTACGATTCCCAATCGGAAAATGAAGGACTTCAAAAAGAAAACTAGATCTAGTATACAGTAAGGTATTTGGGTATTTTGGGTAAAAATGAAAAAACGAATTAAACTGCGATCTAGGAAATCTCAAATTATTTTCCACCCGGGCGACGTCTTCCAGAACGGTGTCTTTCGGGGGTAGATGGGGGGTTTTCTTGGGCGTGCTCAGGACTCAGAGTTGAAGATCCGCATGCCTGGGGAGTCACAGATGCTGGTGGCTGAGTCGTGGCTACATTGGTGGTGGATGGCGGCAGTGGAGAGGGAGAGGGATCAGGAATCGTTCTCTCAGGAGTTCAGAAATTGAGTTTGGAGACCGGAGCAGCCAGAGGTCAGACCAGGTGTCCGTCGCCATTCATTGGTCCGGCAGGCGGTGTGTCCTCAGCGCCATCATGCCCTTGAGGTCTCACAGCTACGAGCCTGGGATTTGCCATGTATTTGGTTGCCCAGGGGTTCACCTGCGCAAATACCCGGGGTTTTTAGAGCATCTCAGACTTGGAAGGCCCAGATGGACCAGCGGCTTCCACCCCTGACACCCGCGCAAATCGATTAGATCTCGCCGGCTCCTCCATTTGCGAAGGAATGTTCCTCCGGCGTCTTGACGGGCCCGGGACTCTCAGTGACTGGTCCTTCATTGGCAATTAGCTACCCTGTCTTGACCTGTGTGCTGGTTCTATTTCCATAGTTACGTCGCCGTCGTCCACAACGATAACGCCAGCACCAGAAGCCGCCCCAGTTGCTCCCTCCGGCTCGGCCTGTGGCCATTCATCCTCGTCAATCCACTCCTCCTCCTCCTGCATCTCCCGCGTCGCATATTCTGCACCTGCCGAGTCATCCCAGACCACGCGGTCAACTAACGGGTGCCTCCCATTGGGAGGCACCAGGGTCTCATCCACGTCCTCCCCATCTTCCGGACGTGACTCAAGAACCGTGAGGTCCAGGGGATCGTGGCCATTGTTTGCGAGTAACCACGCACCAATGTCGTCATCTCTATTTAGGAATAGGAGCTGCTGTAGTGGGACAGGTTCTTCGGGGTCCTGATGTAGTCTGGTACCGCCCTCACCCATCGCGCCGATCAGATACCAGGGGCATTTGATTTCCTCTTCGAAGTCTTGCCCTCTTACCAAACGGAGCAGATCCCCAATGCTCGGTGCAGTCAGGACACCCCAGGCAATTCCCCGATCGGGGTCTCTTACACACCAGCGATGGCTGAGGAATGGATGCTGGGCAGCCGGCGCTCCCGTTGGACGAAGGATATGGATTCTCATAGCCAGCGGGGAATACGGGGAATCCCAATCGGAATAAGCCACTAGCAACACCTGTTAGTGCAGGGCTACGGGAATAAAGATGGATAATACTGACTCAGAGGTTCCGCAACGTCGCCACGACCATCCCGCTCAGCCCTCTGAAGCTCGTTGGACGTCTGCAGTTTCTTGGCCGAATCTTTGACAAGGATCTTCAGATGCCGGATGAGTTCCCAAACATCGTCTGTGTGGTGATCGTGTTTGATGAACTCAATACGCTCCTTGACTGGCAAAAGGCCGCGAGCAAACGATATAATTGAATCCACTTGCGATTCTGTTAGGCGACCAGGGTCCAGAGGGCGAGCTACGATAGAGGCCTTTATTTGCTAACGCCATGTTGCATAGACAGAGGATGGGCCACGCGGATGTTGGAATCCACACCACGATTTCGCATATGCAATTTCGCCATATACGGTCCTGGTTTGAGTGAGATTGTCAGCATGCCATGATCTTATTGCTGGGAAGTTTGGTTAGGCTTTATATACACTGAATCTCCCATGGCCGTTTGGAAGGGTGCGCGCTCCTCAGGCTCCGGTTCTCTGTTCATTAAAGGAGGTTTCTGAGTTCGATATCCTATGATTCCATATAAAGAGGATTTCATGATTGCTTACGCTCCCTCTTCTGTGAGGCGACGGGCGGCCGCATGTGTCAGAGTCCTTCTTCGTATACCGCTCTGAATGTCTTGTGACTGTGGCAGCACGGCGGGACGTCTAAGGGCCAGAGGGGTATTGACATTTGTTACTAATATATTAGTAGGAGAGGTGATTGGCATACTTTCCCTTCCGCAACTGACCTTTCGCTAGTCCGGGAGGCGCCATTCGTCCGGCGGCGATCCTTGAATCTGATATCCAGGACACAAGAAAGGGGGGTCGATTGATACCCACTCGGACGGTGTTTGATGTTCATATATCTCAAGACGCCAGACGTGGGGACACAGGGTCAAAACGAAGGTGGACGTCTCGTTGGTGGGGACGTAAGAAAGAGGGAGGGGTCTTTTTTTTTCTTTTTTTTTTATTACTGTATTGGTTGTTAAGTACAAGAAACAGCATGGAGCGATAGCTATGGCCGAAACAAAACTATGAAAACGATTCAACGGCCCGCTTCACCTCGTCATGGGACAAACAAATACCCCACACCCGTAGGCAAGCCATCAAACATTAAGACCAAAACTGTACTCCCAAGACCCTATGGTATGGGCCTAACCGCACACCAGCCACCAGCCTAAACTAATGGTGAGGAAAGCATAGGAAAGTCAAACATGAAGAAAACCAATATACCGATGTACAGGAGCAAAGAAACCCTTCAGCAGGCTCCCCAAAACAAAAGAAAAGAATCTTGCGGCTCAGGGCCGACGTAGAGGAGGGATAAAACTACTGTTGCCAGGTGCCGTAACGGAATTCGTACTGAACCCCAAACCCAAAGGGGTGCAGGGGAGAGTGGGTCGGGGATGGACTTTCCACAGTAATGGGCGCGTGACAGACTTTAGGAACATCGAAGGAGGTAGTTCCATATCATGGAATACCGCAACCATCACAGAGTGCGACCGTAGAGTAAATCGCGGGAGCGGCAGGAGGACCAGGGGCGTCACCCGGCGAGGAGAGCCACTCAGCAGCGGGGGTGCCAGCCACAGCGGATAGACCGGTCGAAATTACCGGTTCTCTCAGGTGGTCCCTTCTTACAGGAGAGAGAGCGTCACTACCGGAAAGGATCCTGGGCGAGAGGGAAGCCCAAGGAGAAGGAAGAGGGAGGGGGCAGTTGGGTGCCAGCCAGGTGCAGCAGTACGATGCAAGCCGATCTAATGGGTGGGAAGCAGGAGAGGGAAGGCTCTCCGAGGACCAAGAAGTACGAACATGGAGGACCGAGACGAGGTCACGACCTTTCGAACACCGACCGTACTGACCGAGCATCTCAGGAGAGAGTGCAATACCAGAGAGCAGGGCCACCAGGGCTACTACTTCACCGATAACTTGAAGCTGCGACCGTGTGTTGACGATGGAAGGAGGCTTGCCGACGGTGCAAATCGCTAAGCGAAACCCGTCCCGAAGTGCGGGGTAAGGGGGAGAAACGCCAACGCAAGCGTGAACAAACGAAGACAGAATCAAGAACCGAGTGGGAGGGGAGGCCAGAGACCCCAGAGAGAGGAGAGCGAAGACGGGTGCGTGGCACTCCTAGGCAGAAGCCATCGCGGGAGTCCAGAGGTGGAAGACACTCACAAGATGATATCTCATGATGTTGAGATTTCAATCGCTGGAGGTGGAGCGGACGAGAAAGATGGAGAGAGGGAGGGGTCTTTTTTATTTTATTTTATTTTTTATATCATGTATTCGTTGTTAAGTACAAGAAACAGCATGGAGCGCTAGCTATGGCCCAAACAAAACTATGAAGCAATCCAACGGCCCGCTTTACCTTGTCATGGGACAAACAAATACCCTCCACCCGTAGGCAAGCAATCAAACATGAAGACCAATACCGTAGTCCCAAGACCCTATGGTATGGGCCTAACCGCACACCAGCCACCAGCCTAAACTAATGGGGAGGAAAGCATCGGAAAGCCAAACACGAAGAAAACCAACATAAAGACGTACAGGAGCAAAGAAACCCGTCAGCAGGGCCCCCTAAAAAAGAGAAAGGAATCTTGCGGCCCAGGGCCGACGGAGCGGAAAGGATAAAACTACTACTGCCGGGTGCCCTAACGGAAAATCATACTGAACCCTAAACGCCAAAGGGCTACAGCATCAGCAAAAATAATACCTTGCGTTCCGTGCGTCTGACGCACCAGACGCCGGAACGCTAATCGCGAATCAGGACGCAATGTCGGATCAACGTTGCATCCTGACTTTGCGTTACTTGGCGCCATCCGTCCTGACGCCATCCGGACTCAGACCCCTACGTCCTGTGCATCCTGACTGCGTCTGGTGCTCCGCTACTCCGTCCTGACGCCGCCTCATCCAGGACTCTCCCGTCCTGACGTCGCCTGATCTCCGACTCTCGCGCCCTGACGACGTCTGATCTACGACTCTCCCGCCCTGACGACGTCTGATCTACGACTCTCCCGCCCTGACGACGTCTGATCTAAGACGCTCGCGCCCAGATGCCGGTTCCTTCGCACCGAACGTCAGGGCTCGTGGATCTTACCACCTCTCGTCCCGATTGTTTCTTCTCCTGCCTCCCTCGTCCGGATCCCACGATCCTAATCTCTCCCTTCCTGACGTCTGGTCTGTTCTTCCTGATCTTACCCCCTATACATGCCGCGTCCTGATCCAATCGTGACTCTATCAGACGTCGCCTTGTGATCTCTGACGCATCGTGAACTAAGTCTA
>Ga0307517_10003923_pt1 | contig 23056 bp, 17 predicted proteins | sample 23_EM_MG_FD_194515 | JGI IMG/M metagenome (GOLD analysis project Ga0307517, IMG submission 194515) | Populus trichocarpa ectomycorrhiza microbial communities from riparian zone in the Pacific Northwest, United States - 23_EM | ecosystem: Host-associated > Plants > Roots > Unclassified | place...
ACATTTGTTTTTTTCAAAATTTTAATCGGTTTATTCGGTTTTTTTTCACGGTTCGGTTTTTTCGGTTATTTTTTTTCCGGTTTTCTCGGTTTAATCGGTTTTTCGGTTTTTTTGAACACCCCTAGTATAAACTATCTGGCAACCTATTATTGTAGCAGATTTAAGCGTTGCAACCCAACATTTCAAGTATAATAATCGATGTCGGAAATGGATTACAACAAAACCTAGTATGTTAGCTTCATTTCCTGTTGTTCTGCTGCCAAATTACTTAAATGTGTGCCCAAACTGAAGTACATAAGCACCTGATATTCGAACTATATGAAAATTGAAGATTGCACAGGGACCTGATGATCTAGTAACTCCTGCCCCAGTAGGTCCATTTCTTTGCTGGCTTTCCAGAAGCAAAGCATGCGGTACCTGCAATTGTTTTTTTTTTTTTAAATAAAAAAAAAACATCAAGCAGTATTCAGGGAACAACATAGAATCAAAACCTAGTTGATTCATTGGAAATGTTTATTTTAAAGTTACGTCAGTGAGAAAAGGAAAACCAATAATGACTCAAGTGACCATGACATGAAATGAGAGGGTTAATACCTTCAGGGAGCTCAGGCTGGTCAAATGGGGAACAAAGACTCTTGGCTGCTCCCATTTCACCTCTTGTTCGTTCTTTCACGTCCCTTTCCACCTCCTGCAGAATTCAAGCAGAAAAACTGTCAGTGAGAGATGATCAATAAAAAGAATGAAAAAAAAAAAAACATGGTAATGACATCCATCTATGACTAAAATGGAGTTTACCAAATTTATTTGACAATTACAGAACAAAACCCAAACTTAACTAGACAACAAATCCAAAGCAATGATAGAATACATCCTTATACTGAACTAGCATTCAATAATACAAGAATTAAGTAGTTCTGAAAATATGAGGCAATCAAGCATAAATTTATGAACACGGATGATCACCTTTTGTAACAATACTCACGTCATAGTAATTCAGAATGGGACAAAAGTGAGAAAACAAATGCACACAACATGACACCAACTAAACAAAAGCACACCAATGGAACCTCATAATGAAGAAGGAATTTTACAGGAACAAAAAATTTAAACCATACACATTAAAAAAGTTGGCAGTGATGAGATATCATACCTCCTCATCACACCAAGGAGCTAAGATCATTTTCCTTTGACTGAGAGCTTCCTTGAATTCACCCCAAGTTTTCACAACTTGAATGCAAGCATCTCGCTTTTGTTTAGCAGCATCAAACAACCTCTGTTGAATATCATCCAACATATCTTTTACTTTCTCCATCAAACTGTCACGACTGATATCCACTTTTGCTGCATTGTCACGGCGAACTGCACGTACCTGTGAGAATACTTCCAACCAGGTGAGTAATTATACTTAGCTTTTAGCTCTGGCAACAAACAGAACAAGATACACAAAACAATATCAGAAGAGCATTGTGCAAATGGAAGACAATGAAACCAGTTGGAGGAATGGGATGCTCACCTGATTATTTGCCAAATCTTTGGGCCCTATTTCAATCCTTAGAGGAACACCTTTCATTTCCCAGTGAGAATACTTCCAACCAGGTGAGTAATTCTCTCTAAAGTCAGCCTCAGCACGAATACCTGCTTCACACAAAGTATCCACAGTTGCAGCACAGGCATCAAAGATTCCTTGAGTATCAGCATCTTTGTAAGGCACAGGAACAACAATAACTTGGACAGATGCCACTTTAGGTGGCAGAACCAAGCCTTTGTCATCTCCATGAACCATCACCATAACTCCAATCTGTAAAAGGGAAGGATGGGATAAAAAAGAATCAGGATAAAGGAATATGAACAACTTATGAAGCATTAATGTAATAGCTAAGCAACTCTGAAGTGTAACAGGGCCAATGCATTGGTAAAAATATACACTGTCAAGTGCGAATGGATCATACCACTGAGAAAATAAAAGAAAGAATACACTCCAGATAATGAATACAACTCCAGGTGATAAAAATCAGAAAGTTTACCGTCCGAGTACTATAGGCCCAAGAGTTCTGCCAGGCCATTCCCTTCTCTCCCTTCTCATTTTCAAAGTTTATTTCAAACATCTTTGCAAAATTTTGGCCCAAACAATGAGAAGTTGCACCTTGGATACCACGTCCAGTGTTGGGAATAAATGCCTAGTGCAGACACAAGAATTTGAAAAAAGAAATGATTCAGACTAAAACATGCTATTAATTCATTAAATATTACAAAGGATAAGTCTTGTCTGCTTTAATTTTTATGTACCTCAACACTAGTTGTGTAAAGTCCACCAGCAAACTTTTCCATCTCACTTTTCTTGCCCTTTATAACAGGAATAGCCAAGAATTCTTCATATATGCGTCGGTACAGTTCCAATATTTGAAGCACCTGATGCATACAAACAGGTACCAAAAGTATAAATAAATAAAAATGAGGAAACGTACAATGACGCTGCCAATATTTATTGTTTAAATTACGAGATTAAATTATCAGCATCCAAGCAGGCATGCTATCAAAAAACAGGAGGAAAAAAAAAGCCAGACATAAATCTTTGTATAAAAGAAGCAATCTTGATAAGTTGGTTAGATTATTCATTACGTCCCAAGCTTATCTAGCTCTTTCATAGTCAAGGGCCATGTGAATGACTGGATTCACCCCCAACCCATTCCATACACTTCTAGATTCCTTGAAATATTAGAAATATGTGCTTCATGTGGACTATGAATGGCAAAACTAAAAAGATGTTTTTTCCATGAAAACATGATCGTGTGAATTACATGCTCAAAACCAGAATATGACAGACTTGTCTATGGACTGACGGGCTCCTCTAAACAATTTTTAAAATGTTTTACGTCCACAAGGACAAGAATAAGTTCACAGATTCATACCTCTTCATCTGCTTCTTGCTTTGATGCGAAAGCAGTGTGTCCTTCTTGCCAAAGGAACTCACGGCTCCTAAAACAAAAGGATAGGTCATCAGTATGGTCTAATATCAGTTAAAAATCTATGGCAAACAAGATAAAAGCTTCAACAGATTAAAAAAAGTGGTTTCTTAGAAGAACGAATACAAAAATCAATATTTCAAGAATAAATATCAAGAGCTTTGCATAAGAAAACGCAGACATAATCACATTTTTACAATATAAATCAAATAGCTGACATCAAATTCACTGCAGACAAAGCAGTTAACCATAAAGAAATCCAAATCAAACTACCTGATAAATGGTGTAGGATTGCTGAACTCCCATCGAACAACATTACACCACTGGTTGAGTTTCAAAGGCAGGTCACGGTGTCCCCTGATCCACTTAGAAAAATAGGGATACATAACAGTCTCACTAGTTGGTCGAATAGCAACAGGAACCTCCAAGTCAGATTTTCCTGTTTTTGTCACCCAAGCAACCTGGAAAAGACCAAGATGATACAGTCAAAACCTCTTTTCTTCTGTATTTTTAAAATTCATTCTTGCAATGGAAAAAAAGTGCTACATTAGATAAAATATTGTTGAAAGCTGAGTAACAGCAAAAATTTTAAGTCTATTATCAAGTTATGATCCCACCAATATAGTCCTGCAATGAGAGTTTGGAGACGCTAGCCTACAAATTTTTCAATAAAGCACATTCTCTAGCATTGAAACTGCACTCTCATGGTTAGGTAGTGACCCCAAACCAAGCAACACCAATCTAGGAACATTAAATTAAATAAATTCCTGAATCTGGTAAGGAAAAACAAAAATACCCCTTAACTCAAATTCTCTAACAAATCTCACCTCTGGAGCAAAGCCCTCAATGTGATCCTTCTCCTTTTGCAAAACACTAGATGATACAAAAAGAGGGAAGTAGCAATTCTTGATTTTCATTTTCTTGATTTCCACATCAAAGAATGCCTGCAGATTGACATCTCAAATATTGAGAAATCTATTACCTAGATGACCTATAAAATAAAAAGAGCAAGGATTAATCAAAATGATATAATATAGAAAAAACAACTACAGCTTTACAAACTAAAAACCCTGCGTAGAAGTCAACTGTCATTACTGGGTGCAAATTCCTATATTCAAAAATACCTTATGTAAAACGAGAATAAACAATAGAAAATCAATCGCCGAAAACGTTGTATCACAGAAAATACTAAAATGGAGAAATAAATAGAAGATAATATGGGAAGGGCTAACTTACTTGCATAGTCTCCCATATTGACATTGACCATGGCCTCAGAATATAACAACCAGAAATATCATAATATTCAATCATCTCCCCATTCACAACCACCTATAGAAGCCAAAAAGAAAACCACTTCACAATGGGAGCCAGGGAATTTAAATATCCGCTATGTTATTATGCATTACCGGCTAATTCCTAATGCAATCATCAACAATTTGCGATTACATTCATAGAATTTGTTGCATATACTAAAAAACAAAAAAACCTTTGCTCACCTCTGAATACCATTCCCCAAAATTCTCTTCCTTTTTGAAAGTGAGACCTAACCCAGTCTCTTTCTTGACCTCCTTCTTTTTACCATCAGCCATTTTCACAGCTTAAAAACTACACCTGATCAAATACTATTAACCAAAAAAAATCAGACAACAAAAACAGAAATGACAAACAGTAAATTCGCATGCATTTCACCCAATCCTAACAATAAACCTTTACCGAAATTGAAAACAGAATCCCAAAAATACAAATAAAAGAACTAACAGTCTGACGCGATTGGAATTAAGAAGTGAACAGATAAGCTAGGCGTTTCGTATCTGGAAATATGAGTTTTAGGGGTTATGAAACACAATTCACGTCTTCATGGAATGAATTATTACTTCTTCGTTGATAAAAAGATAGAGAGAATACGAATCTGGTTCGCGCTGGAGGTGGCGTTGTTCTCAATCCACAGCAGAAGAGAACAAAAGCAAATACTTATTCTTTTTGCTTTTCAAAAAAGCTTTTAAAAAATTTAAAAAAATATATTTTTTATTTTATTTTAAATTAATATTTTAGATTATTTTTATATATTTATCTCAAAAATAATTTTTAAAAAATAAAAAATATATTATTTTAATATATTTTAAAATAAAAATCATTTAAAAAAATAAAAAAAAAAACAACATTTCTGAACAATCAAATATAAAAAAGAACGCGCGCTCTCTCTCCTATCTCAGGTAAAAACCCTAACCAGCGTTGAACAAGTAACGACTTCACGGGTATTTTTTTCCGGTAAAAGGTAACTGAATCGTGGCTGCTGTTATTTGCGGGTCGGATTGATCTTATTTTTTCTAAATTATATTCAAATAGTGTTGGGACTTAGGAGTTAAATAGAGTTATTCTTTAAAATATTTTTTATTTTGAAATTTATTAAAATAATATTTTTTTATTTTAAAAAAATTATTTTTAATGTTAAAATAAAAAAATTAATTTTAAATAAAAAAATCAAAATTTATCCTTTTTATTTACTAACTTTATGGGAGGGGAATGTAATTGTAGTTGTTTTTTAAAATATTTTTCATATCAAAATGTATTAAAATAATATTTTTTTATTTTTTTAAAATTATTTTTAAAATCTAAAATATAATAAAAAAAAATTAATTTTTAATAAAAAAAATCTTTTAAAAATACGAATTGATCTATATTTCCAAACGAACACAGTACTAAACGACGGCTTAATGTAATTCGTGAAAGAGAAAAGTTCACGTCATCATGTTCGTACAAGTGTACAAGGCCAAGTTATAATTATCGGGAAAAAAAAACAAATTCTAAGATATGTATAATATATGATCACGACTTTTTTATTTATTTATTTATTTTTAGAGAGAATTTGTTCGAAGGGGTTAATGTAACAGTAGCAAGGGGAAAAAAATGGCGATATTCGACTATTGAAGATTCCTTTTAACCCTTGCATCATCAGGTATGGCACCACATGATTATTTCAATTTCCATTAACTTTATCGCGGGTGAAATATTTTTTTAATAAAAAAATTATATATACAAGTTTTTTAATATATTTTTATAATTAAAAAAATTATATATGTAATCAAATAAATTAAGAATTATATATATTAATTAATAAATAATAACTAAAAAATAAAAAAGTTAAGAGATAGGTATAAATCAAGATATTTAATCTCGTAAAATAAAATATTTACCAAGTTATGTTTATTAAAATATATTTTTTATTCAATCAAACAATAATAGAAATAGATACACATATTAAATTGATTAAATGAAATAAAAGAAAAAACATATTATGCAAGCTACACATATTAGAAATATTATTTGAAAATAAATATTTTTTATTTTAAAAATAAAGTTCTTCTATACAAAATAAAAAAAATTATATATAAATCAGAAAAACCTCTTCAAAAATCAAATGAATACAAAGTAACCAAAAAATAATTGTCATTTAAAAAAGATTCTCTAAACAAAATAAAAGAGAGAATGGGTATTCATATAAATAAAAAAATATACAATTTTGAAAAAAAACATATAAAAAAGCATTAATTAAAAATAAAAAACAACTTAAAACGAAGAAGAAGAAGAAAAAGGTCAAGCGTTGCTGGATCTGATAAGTTAAGCTAGCCTACCTAGCCCATTGTGTTAGGGCTCGTGTTATTGGGTCCTTTTTTGTTTTCGCATCTAAGACAGACAACATGTTGTCTACTCCAATTTTCTTTGGGAAAAAAAAAGAGTTAGATGACGCATAATCTGTATTGCCTAATAACGAGGCTTATGGTTTTTTCGATCTAAAAATCAAATTTTCAACTCATTGTTTTACCCAAAGCACATTTAAAACATCATAGGCAGCTTGATAAAGTCATTCATGACTTTAAAAAACAAAAAACAAATCCCAAAACTCGAAACCAAAAATCTTACCGAGATCAAATCTGTTTTTCTTGGTAATTTCTAGGTAAAAAAAACCTCCAAATGTGAGCTCCCCTCATAAAAAAAATTGACACCAATTTCAATCGTTTTGGCACCGAAATCGATGTCAACATAAATTTTCTCTTTCTAGTGCTGGATTTAGGCGACCTTCTCTCATCTCTCTGACACCATGGGCCAAAAAATAAAGAAAATGAAGTTTGAAACCAAAATTGATTTTCCCCTTAATTTTAAAAACTGAAAGGACCCAATATCTATAATTTATAATGTATAGAGACTACAATAAAAAAAAATCTCAAACTTTTAAAGCCGCTCATTCTTTACATGTTTTTTACTTTGGTTCCGTCTTTCAATCCACCCTCCCCTCAACAAATTAGCTTATAATTTCATCCAATAAATATTAAATTAAAATAAAATAAAAATATTAAATCCAAACTTTTAATTTCATGATACCATTCATGATTCCATGTGAGGGATTCAAAGTGCATTTTGCACAATTAATCCCCTATACATTTTATTTTTTTAATTAATGATAGCAGTGAGAAAGTAGCCAATAATAGTGATGCTAATAATAATAATAATAATAAGAACAACATCAACATGATGACTGTGTTAGTGATTGATAACATAAATGATAAGATTAAGAAGAATATATTTTAAGTTAGAAATGTTTTTGACAAATATTTCTCATTTTTGTAGAGAGTTAAATTACTTTTTTTTTCAAATATATTGTGTTTAGATAATTTGAATACAAACTATGATAAATTTACATAAGTAATCAACATCATAGTAAATGTTTTTTATTTTAGCAATTATTTCTTACATTTAATCTAAGAACGTAAAGACCTGCTGTTTGTATTAACATCACAGTCAATATTTCGGCCTATTAATGACATACAAAACATTGTATTATAAATTTTAATATTCTCTTGAATTTGAGGGGGACGTTTTCCTTCTCTCTTTTTTTTTTTTAATTCAACTTCCTTTTAATAATGGTAATTTTCCTTTGCAATACAAACTTGTTTCTACCAATTTGTTTCTCCTTTTAATAATGGTAATTTTCCTTCAAATTCAAAAAAAAAAGAGGAAAACGTCCCCTCAAATTCAAGAGGTATCCTCGCTATACTAGTGGCTTCACCACCTCTTCCAGACTTCCACCTCCTTTTATGAGGTGCTCTCCGCGTCCACCTCTTTTAACGGTCTTCTCATCTTCTTTGAACTCCCGAGCCAAATATTCAGGTGGCTACATAAACACACCTTGAAAAACTTCCCCAAAGTTCAAGGTAGTTGACAGGAAAAGAATCTATGAAAAATATATAGTATTCTCCTCCAAGATAGTAGGAGTCTCTTATGCATGAATAAGAGCCCTTTAAGTTCTAGAAAGCCCTCACATGGGAGCACTTAACCCGAGCCTCATTAGTGTTTATGTGAACTTTATTAACTTCACACCTAACCCTAACTAATGCCGACTTCATCTCCTTTATTTTTCATTAATGATTGAAGATATATTGGTTGGACTTTCTAATACTCTTTTGGCTTCTATTTTAACCCAAAAAACTCAATATTCCACCCATTTTCGCTTAAAACACACAAAAAATTGTTACTTTATAAACCTTAATAACCCTATTTGTAAGGTCAAAACACCCACAAATAGATTTAAAAACTCAAAATCAACCAAATAAAAAAATCTTTTTGAGCTTCAATTTACTTTTTCTAGAAAGATTAAAGTTTTAAATCTTCTTTTCAAGAAAAACTCATTAACACCAAAATTAATATTTTTTTCGTTGACCGAAAACTCTTTATAATTCTTTTTCTTAACGACTTTCTCTCTCATCTCTCAAGTCATATGGATTAAAACATGATGAAAAAGAATCTTAGAATTGAAGTCTAAAATCATTTAAATACAAGAACCAAATTGGCAAAAAGAAAAACTTCAGTGACCAAAATTGTTAAAAATCATTGTAGGTATGCACAGTGCGCCTAAGTCTAGAGTAACAGTGAAACACCGTTTTCATCTAGTGTGAATTACATTTATAATTAAAATATAATGAGGAAAACATTTTCCTCCGCAAAACAACACCGAATCTTCAGACTTCAAAATCACAAGGTATCCTCGGCCTTACAATCACAAGGTATCTTCAGACTTCAAAAACTTCAGTGAACAAATCATTGACTTACAAGTTTTTGCGAGGTGTTATATTCATACAATAGATTCAATCATCTTCAGTAGTAACCAGTTAATCTCCATCCCAGAAAGCAAAACGATAGTGAATACTCATCTGAGATAAACAGATTAAAAGATCAGCATCCCAGACGTGGGGCATAAAAATTGCTCTAGCAAATTGAAAACCTCACGAAGAAATTTTTGCTTGAAAGAGAGCAGAACTAAGAAGATGCGAAGAGGGGGGCAAAAACAGGAACTTTGTATTGCTCTCTAAAAGCATGTCAGCTGGGAAACAGAATAGGATGGAACAGTTTCAAACTTCTTCAAGTGACAGTCAAGTATGGATGTTTTCTTATTGAAAAATTTAAAGATGAAATGATACCTACCGACACCATCAAGGGGGGCAAAGCAGGATGCAGTTCCCAAGAACCCCTTTTTCTGGGGGTACATTAGCCATTAAATTATGTAAAATTACAGATTAACTTGGTTATGGGGGCACCACTTTCAAACTACGCATCCACTCACAGAAACTTGGATCATCAAAGTGAATAAAGCTGGTTTTTAGCTTCATCCGTTGTTCTATTGTCAGAGATCTAAGCTGCGGGAATCTTGCCTCCTGCAATCAAGTTCCATCAAATTGGCATAAATCCAACACCATAGGCCTACAATTATTATTGATCAAGAGGTTATTTTTCTCTTTTTCCACTCTTACCTGTTCATACGGTGGATCCTTGTGTGCAGGAATCAGCCGAGAAACAAAATATCTAGCTTGAGAGCTCCCCTCCTGTCATTAACCCAAACCAGTAAGCTCATCAGTTTGGCAAAAAAAAAAAAATTAAGGACAAAGGTGCATAGAAATGGAATGCAAAGAGTCAAGGGAAAAAAAACCTTGAATGCAAGGATCCTAGGAGCTGGAAACCGCAATTCAGTGATTTCTTCAGCTAATGTTCTGCAAGCTGCTAAAGCAGCTGCACTTCTTCCTTCATCAGCAGCTAGCTCAGCACCCTGCAGTTGCCAGTTATTGAGAAAGTATCTTTGTATATCAAGACAGTAAAATGCCAGCCAACTCAGAAAGAAACTCAATAAAAAGACAAGTGGACTCAAACCAACACTAGTTAGATATCTGCATGTGAGTAGCAATCAGATACCACTCAAAGAGAGGCGGTCGTAAAGAGGAAATTAACATAAAAGCTCCCAATTGAACATGCAGAAATTGATATTTAAGGAGAAGACTGACATAACATTAGAGGTACTAGCACCCTTCTAAATGGTGCATTGCATGGTCATATTTGACTTCCACAAGTGGAAGTAGCAATTTCTTAACTTCAATTTCTTACTTCAGAATTAGGAAAAATGCCTCTGAATTTCTTTTTTGTTTCATCAAAAAAAGATTCTTTTGCAGGGAAGCAGTAAATGCTTTCCACCTGCTTCTCCTATCAATATTTCTGCCAGGAAACGATACCTTAAATGTTTTTCCATCACAAGTGCTTGTGTCCACCCTATATCTACAACAAATTCTGGAATTTCCTCCTCAGTCACATACTTGTACAAAAAAATACCCAGAGTTTTTATCAACTATAGACAAAAGTGATCACAAGCCCATGCAACGACAGAGACAGTAGATACACCCACAGTTCATGAGAAATACCGGGACAATAAACATACAAAATAGAAAATTCAATAACTTGCAATTTCAGGGAATCACAAAAAGTTAAGTCGCTTACCAACCAAATGAAGACATCTGTACCATGGTCAAGAACAACAGCTGTATCAGACTGCATCGCAAGGTCATAAGCTGGTAGTTCCTCAAAAGTGCCCCCTTCTCGGTGCATTAGACAACGAGGTGCTACCATACGGAGTGAAAGATCAGAAGATGCATTCAAAAACAAATTCCGCAACACGGACCTCTCATCTTCATGACCAACAATGCTTCCCAAAAGCGGGCCCCTTCTAAGATGGAAAAGGAGCTCTGATAATGCAGAAAGTTCTTTAGGAAATTGATGAAGCTTTGACTTGGGAACTAGGGACCCAAATTTCAAAGCAATGTCTTTAATTCTCTCATCTATTGTTCCTCGCATATCCATGACATCTGAATGGTTTTTGGCTCGCAAGAGGGTTCTCTTGGCCATGAGGATTGCAGCCACTTCATCCTGAACACTTTCAAGATATGCTGAAACACTATCCACAGTTGGCAACCTGACAGTAACCACTCTTGAAATATCAGCTTGATAAACATTAGCGTATCGAACAGCAAACTGGAAAAATACACAATCGCTTTTGATGTCTTCTTTAGTTTCCATAGAAAGTGCAAAGCTCTGTGTTTCTTCAACACTTAGCATTTGAATGCAGAGAGCATTGTTGTTCTTAAAAGTTTCATGTGTGTCTACATGTGCCTCTTCACCAGGACCCACAACTTGAGTAATTAGAATATCATCAGAACATCGAATCTCCAACAAGCCATGGAAACGTGATGCCCTAGAAGCTGCCCTTTGCAAATTCACACCAAAGGCCTCTCCAAAGTCATCATGAAGAACCAAAACACCTCCAGAAGCTTTTGCAAGAGGCTGCAGGACTGGAATTCTAACAGGGCAAGTTCCAGCACATAGAATATCAACTACTGTATTATGTCTATGCGCTTCACGACCCAGATTCTCCATCCATTTCAATGCTGTTTTTTCCATATGAGGATAATTTGGATGGCTAAAAGAATGCGGGACTGATCCAGGGCCATATGTATTTGGTCCCCCAGCACACGCGATAATCCTGCTATTACCTCCAGCCCTTTTAATTATGCCTCGAGACATTTCTGCTGATGGTCCTTGAATTATAGCCAGAGCAACCTCAACTGCAGTACCCAGGCACCGGTCTCTTGAAGATTCTGCAATGTTCAATCCGAATGGTCTCAAAGATGAGAATATTTTGTGTGCCACTTCCTTTGAAGCATGCATCGGCGACAAGTACACACCAGTTCCATAAATCAATGCTTTCAAGGACTCTCGGGTAGGTGATTTGTCACCAGGAAGTACATCAGCAGATGCCATTAATTCCTCTGAAAAATCATAAACTGATACTGTACGGCCATATAGTATTATTCCAATTCTTGCTGTAGGGGGGAGTGAATCGACAAATGCATGCAAAGAGCTTTGTAAATGCTGCAGGTGGGTTTCATCTAAACACTCGTCTATAACAAGAACAGTGGGTGCAGACATTCTGGAATCAGAAACTGGAATAAAACCAGGTCTCTTGTTCCCAATTTGAATATAATCAATGATGGGTGATGAAAGTTCTGGCAAGTTGCGAAGTTCTTCTTTGCTTGGAGCTACATATTCACCTTCACTTCCATTCAGTTTCTGGCAAATTACACATTGCCACTGGCCTGAACCGAGTAAAATCTTGCAATAAAGATTTGCATAAGCTCCACAATTGTGGCAGCGGTGAGGATCACGCTGTATTATTTGAGGACCAGGAGAAATCTCTCCCCCAGGAGAAAACAATGCCCCAAAGCCCAAACTCGGTACATTTGCTAGTTTCTTTTGCTTCAACACCTGAATAACAAAGTGAGCTAAGTTCAAGCTCAATTAAATCCTGACTTTAATAAATGAAATAATAATCACAAGATTCAAACATATATAGGTGGGGGCACTAAGGAAGAAAGATAATCAGACAATGATATGTAAATTATTAGCCAAACAAAAAGGTGTTCTCAAAATCAGAACAACAATCTTATAAAAGAAAAAAAAAATCCTCACGGCAATCAGTGCCTTCTGTTCGAACTAGAGAGCGATAGACATACCTTGCGAGCAGAGAACAAAGCACATGATGATTCCTCGAAAGGTGTGGAGTCATTTGTAGCAAGGGGAACTTGGTGCTGCAACTCAATGGAACCATTTGAAAAATGGGGAGGCGAGGATGTTGGTAATGTTGAGCCTGATGAGAAAGCAACTGGTTGAGGAGTTGCAGGAGAAGTCCGAAAAGGCACAGCAGCAGGCCGGACTGGTGACGTAAAAACAGGAGGACCAGGAGGGGTGCTTAAATGAGGAACTGGGCTCCCAGTTTTAACCCCATTGGCAGGTGATAACAACCTTGGGTTCTGGAACGAAGGGGAAGGGATCTGATCTTGGTGCAATTTAGGAGGAGGAAATCGGGAAGCTCCAGGTAACATTGTAGGAGGAGGAACAGAATTTTTCTCTGGTTGAGGGGTTGATGAGTCAGGGTTTGAGGGAACAGCAGTAACAGAGTACCCAAGGGAAGGTTGAGGTGGGTTAGCCATTGCAATTCAAGATTTCTTTATCAAATAATCAAGAATAACCTAGAAGCAAAAATCAGACTCTGCAAAAAGCTAGAAGCAATTTTATCCCAAAGCCAATTAGGACAGGAGAATTCAAAGTGAAAACTTTGAGACTGTCACTTGATTTATTGGTAGAAAATCAATCAAGAAATCATAGATAAAACAGCCTACAAAGGTCTGATACACCGGCAGCTCAAGAATTGCAAACCAATCTTTACTTCGTTGCAGAAGAAGATACAGAATTGAAGGAGTTCGACAAACCAAAACTCCCCAATAAAATCTAAAACCCCAGCAACAAGAATGGATTCTGATTCAAACCCAGTTCAAGAAATCCCCAATACAATCAAGAACCCGTCTAAAGAACCAAAATTTACAGCTTCAGAGATCAAATTAAAAGCAAGAAAACCTGATCTCTCTGCGCAATTGAGCACCAAAATCTTCGTGCCGCACAGACACCTGAAAGAACAAAATAAAAAAGAGACAAGTTTGAATTAAACATTTTGTCAAGAAAAAGGATCTAGGACTCTTCTGCAAAAGCAAAACTTAGTGAAATTGAGACGAGGACAATAGAAGTGGCGTACCTGAGAGGAAGAGAACGAAAATTGAAAGATTTGCAAAGTAAATCTTTTATTCCTTTTTTAAAATATCAATACAAAAATGGATTATTAATTTTTTGGATTCTGGTTCCTCTGTCCTCACTAATCAAGAACCTCCCTCTCGTCTCTAGTTGTGTTCGGTTTTTTCCGAGAGAGAGGCAGCTACGTTAGAAAATAGTAACCATTGGTCCACATGCGGTAAGGTAAAACTTTGCCATTTTTTTTATTGTCTCTCTTCAGCAGGATGAATCGTGAGTGAACAACTCCGACGTCGTTTCTACCCCTTACTATATTAATTTGATTTCCTCCAAATTACGGCCAATATTACCGTGGGCTTATAAAGCCGGACTCTTTTTTTTTTTTTTTGGTAATCTTTGGCTTGCCAAAACCGATAAAGGCCTTCCTTGATAAAGAAATAACGGTACATCATTGCAATAAATAATCATTGCAATAAATACATGGTATTTGTGACAAATTGAATACAATCATATTCTTTGAAATATAAGTTATAATGATTTAAATTATTTTATCTTTAATTCATAATTTTTTTATTACATGTATCCTTATATTTATTTAAATGATATAAAATATATGATATGTGAATCGTAGATGGCATTTGTGATTTTATTCAAAATTAATATTCATAGCTTTTTTTTCTTTTCTCCCCTTATTTCCTCCCCTCTCTCTCCTCACGGTCGCCCACCCTTCCCCTCTCCCCGCCATCAGTGACCTTCCTATCTCTCTCTCTCTCTCTCTCTCTCTCTCTCTCCTCACCGTAAAACACACCCAAAACACCACGAGATCTCCCATCTCTCTCTAGTTCGAGACCTGTCGCCCCTTTTTTTCTCTCAACCATGAATCAACCGATTTTCAACCAAAACTACCACCACCGATCACCATCACCACCCATATTCTACACTTAGTGGTATATTAAACCCTTTCCTTCTATTAATTTGATGTTATTTATACTAATGTGTGTTAATTTGATTTCATACAATGTTACGTTTTGAATTAGGGATTTTTTGAAAACTTTAGGGTGTTTTGTAATTAGGTTAATTAAATATAATTTGAGTTGATATTTAGGTTATTTTGTAAAATAATCAATGATTTTGGGTTGTTGTTGCTTGTGAATTAACAAAATTATTTTGTTAGAGTTTGTGTTTATTTAAGTTAAATCATGGATCATACCGAATTAGGTATAAAATAAGATAATTAGCTATGAAATACATGAATTTTATTGATAAGTTTGTTATGGTAGCGAAATTTAATGAATGTAGGTGTTCATTGATTAATTTGATGAGTTTAGATTTTAGTCAAATATGTTTCCGTTATGATTTTATTGATAAATTATACATTTTAATTAACTCTAGGATATTAATAAATTAAAATTATGTTTTGTTGTGTTGTGTTGTGTTGTGCTGTTTGACAGAATGTCTAGTAATTTAAAAATATTATACTTTCATGGGTATCATTATCAATACAGATAATGGTAGCACTTATAATGGAGGAAATCATGAGTTCCTAGCTGCTACATTAGACATGTCTCTTAACAAGTTATCTAGAATGTTATGTGATTAACTTGGTTGGAATATGTTTGAAATAGAAGTTGAAATTACTTTAAGGATGTTGCAAACTAGGATCAGTCAAGCTCGTTATATCAATATATCAGTCTGTAGTGATGAAAGTGTGAATTCAATATTTGAGTTTGCAAGGATTAATATGATTAATATGCTAGAGCTCTACTTGAATAATAGACCTAGACAATAAAACTCTTCTAGTATGGAATTTATTCGGTTTCCAAGTAACTCTTAGAGAACCACACATGTATCATAAGCAGTTGTTTCATCTAGTTTAAGTGGTAATGCAGGTAGACAAATATTGATATAGAAAATTGTTAATAAAAAATCTCAGTTGGGTATGAAATCTACTCCATATTATTATAGAGAATCCAAACCAAGTAACGACAAAGATGATCGTCACATTGATAGAGTTGAGGTTGAGGACGAAGATGATGAAGAAATGAAAGATGAGGATGTTGAGTAAGTCAAGCCTCTTAATCAATATATGGTTTCTCTTGCTCCTGAATTTGAGGTTGTGAGCGCGGATGACCAATACAGATGCAATGACTATGCTAATAGACAACACTCACCTTTATGATAAGTACAAGGCAAAGTTGTTGGTTGCAGTTGCTTATGATGCGAATAATAGAGTTTATTCATTATGTTTTGCTATTATCAAATAAGAGACAAACAATATTTGAAGTTGGGTTTTAGATTTTTTTCATCGATATGTGATTGGTGGTCGCACTGAGTTGTGTATTATATCATATACACATACGACGATTAAGAATTCCATGGCACTGATTTTTCTCGAGTCTGCTTTGTCAGTAACTTCAACATTAAGTTAAAAAATATTGCCTTGAAAAATACGTTGCATAGGATATGTGCAAATCCATCAAAACATGAGTTTGATATTTTATATGAGGATTTGGTGGAGACTAATGATGCAATCAAAGCATAGCTAGAAGTTGAACCTAAAGAAAAAAGGTGTTATCATATGATTATGATAGTTGTTGTTATGGTAATATAGCCATGGATTTACAGACTCATCCTCGAGTTGGATGAATTGGGGTAATGCTTTAGACCCATGCACGAGTGCTCCAGGCCTTTCCATGAGCTAGGGCGATTATTTGATATAGTTACATGTTTTTATCTGTTATGAGAATTATGAATAAATGCATAGTTAGTTTAATTTTAATAAAATTTTATGTTATGTTAATTATCGATATAATTTTGCTACTTATGATCGAAGATGTTATATATTGCTTATGTAAATTATGTTTTGATGTTGGAAAACTAGTTATTTAAATTATATGAATTTGTGGTTTTTTTGGACAGGGAATTAATTGCAGAAGAAACTATCTTAGTATGTGTCTCATAGTCGAGTCATATATAACATTTGAGACTCAAGTATCACAATTGGCATTTGCAACTCTTGAGTTGCAAATAATGAATACGACTTGCATTTCGCAAATGTTATGTAAACACCCAAAAAAAAAGAGAAGTAAAGCTAAAATGACTCCACCATCGCTGCCAATTTTTGATTTGGCAGCGACACAGTTTTTAGCTGTTAATTTCTAAATCGTCAACGACACAGTTTGGCTGTCGATTTCTGAATCGGTAATGACGTAGTTATTGGTTGTCGATGTTTGAATCGGCAGCGACAGAGTTCTTGACTGCCGACCTCTGAATCGGCAGTGTCATAGTTCTTGGCTGCCAATTTTTGAATTGGCAGCAACACAATTCTTGACTACCGACCTCTGAATCGGCAGCGACATAATTTTCGCTGCCGATTTCTAACTTAGTTTTTGTTGTCGATTTCTGAATCGACAGCAACACAACTTTTACAGTCGATTTCTGAATCGGTAGCAACTCAGTCTAATTAAAAGTTTAGGAAAACAAATCAGACTATCTTAAGGAGCTAGAAGGGAGGGGCAAAACCGGTTTTGGAGAGACCAAAATAAGGATAAGAACACATCTAAACCAACCCTAAACATCTCACCTCATTTAGTAGGGAGTATAAATGCAAGGCGAGAGAGAATGTGACCCTTCCTCTTCCCAAAGTTGTCTGCAACAGCTGTATGTTCAGCTGCATGTTTCTCTTCTCTTCCTCTTCCCCAAAACCAACCCTAACAATTGTAGCAGACCCTTCTTTGACTAGAGAAAAGAACTACACCGCCTTGGCTGCATGTTCATCTTGTTGCATGTGTAAGGAAAATGAGAGCTAAAGGGTAGGATGAATGATTGAAACCAATGAGGGAGAGGGAATGTGACATATGGCTAAACTAAAAAAGAAAAAGGAAAGAATCTGAACAAAAAAAAGGGAGAGAACCAGAAGAAAAAGGGAAGAAAAAACTTGTTAAACCCCTCCTAAAGCTACTATAAATCGTGAGGTATGAACTAAACCTCTTTTCCCCCACTGTTTCTGGGCTCTTAAAACCAAAAGAAGGAATAAACAACATGAAGGGATGCCCAGAAATTTACAATAATTGCAGGAGAAGAACTAAACTAGAAAGAAAGACAATAATGGGGGCTGGATAAAAGACCAATAAACAGAACAAATAACAATAAGTTAACTAAATTAGTGTTCGTTGCTGAAATTGAGTTGTCTACAACGAATCAGCGTTCACTACCGAAAGTGTGTGTTCTGTAGCGAATTTGTGATTCGATGCCAAAATTGAGTTATCTCCAGCGAGTCAGCGTTCGCTGTCGAAATTGAGTTGTCTCCAGCGAGTCAGCGTTCGCTACTGAAAGTATGTGTTATGCAGTGAATATGTGATTCACTGCCAAAATTAAGTTGTTTGTAGTGAATGAGTGTTCATTGTCGAAGTGTGTTGTCTGCAGCGAATCAGTGTTCGCTGCTGAAAGTGCATGTTCTACAGCAAATTTATGATTCACTATCGAAATTGAGTTATTTGTAGCGAATCAGCGTTCACTGCTGAAAGTGTGTGTTGGCTGCAGCGAATGAGCATTCGCAGCTAAAGCTGTGTTGTCTGTAGTGAATTAGCATTCATTGTTGAAGTGTGTTGCCTGTAGTGAATTAACGTTCGCTACCAAAAGTGTGTTGTCTGCAGTGAAATTGTGATTCACTATTGAAATTGAGTTGCATGTAGAGAATTAGCATTCGTTGCCGAAAGTGTGTTGGTTGCAGCGAAGTAGCATTCGCTGCCGAAATTGAGGTGCTTGCAGCGAAACAGTTTTCGCTACCGAATTGTACGGCCTGCAGCAAATTAATTTTCGCTGCCGAATTGTGTGTCCAGTAGCGAATTAGTTTTCGCTGCTGATTTTCTACAATAGACTCCCTAGTCAGAAATGACTTAAATGCTTGTAATAATTTCGTTGTATGATGGTGTAAAATGTGGAACACTTGAATGTGAACATATGGATTCTTAAAATAAGTATTGTGATGAATGTGATTTAAGGATGCAAATGTACTTATGTGTGGCCGTTGATGTCTCAGGTGGTGTAATAGGGATTGGACCATCATCAATACAAGGACAACCCGTAGGTGGAACAAGTAAGTGGTTCCCACCTTTTTCTTGTATGATGTTAATGCTTTGAAATGATTTACTTATGGATGATATATTATTGAATCCTTGATAAATGATGAAACGACGATGATACGTTTGATTGAATTCTTAACGAATGTTGTAACAACTATGAAATGTTGATCGAGTTCTTGATGAATGTTGAAACGATGATGAAAATGCTAATGTTCTGAAATGACTTGTTGTGGAGGATATATTATTGTGTTGCAATGAATAATAAACCGATTATGAGATGTTAATTGAGCTGTTATGAAATTGAGCTGCTGACGAATGTCAAACTGATTATGGAATATTGATTAGCTTCGGCTAATAACATCCAAGATGGATGACCGTGTTATGATTGTTGATTAGCTTCAGCTAATGGCATCCGATATGGATGATCGGGTTGTGATTGTTGATTAGCTTCGGCTAATGGCATCCGAGATGGATGATCGGGTTGTGCTTGATGATTAGCTTCAGCTAATGGCATCTGAGATGGATGATCGGGTTGTGCTTGTTGATTAGCTTCAGCTAATAGCATCCCAGGTGGATGATCGGGTTGTGATTGTTGATTAGCTTCGGTTAATGGCATTCGAAATAGATGATCGAGTTGTGCTTACTGATTAGCTTAGGCTAATGGCATCCGAGATGGATGACTGGGTTGTGATTGTTGATTAGCCTTGGCTAATGGCATTCCAAATGCATGATCGAGTTGTGGATGTTGATTAGCTTCGGCTAATGACATCCGAGATGGATGATCGAATTGTGTTTAATGATTAGTTTTGGCTAATAGCATCCGAGATGGATGACCGGGTTGTGCTTGAAGATTAGCTTCGGCTAATGACATCCGAGACGGATCACTGGGTTGTGATTGTTGATTAGCCTCGGCTATCGGCATTCAAAATGAATGATCGGGTTGTAGATGTTGATTAGCTTCGACTAATGGCATTCGAGATGGATGACCGAATTGCACTTCATGATTAAATTTGACTAATAGCATCCGAGATGGATGATTGGGTTGTGGTTGATGATTAATTTTGGTAAATGACATCCTAGGTGAATGGTCGAGTTTAAATGTTGCGATTAGTTATGGCTAAAAGCATCCAAGGTGGATGACGGGGTTAAGGTGAAGTAACTAACCCCGACTAATGTTAAACTTTGGTCCCACAACTCTTATGGAGAGATTGGGGTGTGTGAATAAAAAAAATACACTTAACGAAATAATAAGAGATATACAATGCATATAAAAAATAGAAAAAGGAATCTATCCATTTTAAGTTAATAATGAAAAGTAACGACAATGTACTTCTAGTTGTTTATTATTATGTTAGATTATTTACAATTCTCGTATGCATATTGTTTTGTAACAGGGACATCACACAATCAAAGTGCGTAGCAAAGCCCGTTCTAGGGGTTCATATATTTTGAAAGGTGCTTTGTAATAGTATGTCTTAGGTATTATGTTGAATATTTATCATTCGACACTTTTGTAAGGACTTGTAATGAAAATTGTAATGGAACACGAATTTGGATGCACGAACATATAAATATGATGTTATAAATATATTATGTGGTATTCTCTTTTATGAAGATGTTGCGTTGTGAAATCACATGAGGATCGTATAAATGAAAGAATTAGTTGTGTAAAATTGATGTTCGACACTCGGGTATAAACTCGTGTTGATAACGAAACTAGGATAAGAATACAAACTCATGAGTATGTCAATATGAAGTAACGTAAGTGTATGAATATGAAAATATAATATTGTGGGCATGTGTATTGATTTTCCGTCTTATGAGAATGTTGATTTATGAAAGCTATATTTGTATGATGCCATGATAAGGAAGGGAACCTAATTACTAATTCATTAAATGTCATTGTGAGAAGTGTCGAGAACAAAAAAAAATTCCACCGATTTTGGCTTTGAAAAAGCCGGGTCATTACATGTTATCTGCGACACTTATATTAGAGATGCTATCTGCGACTCGATCAAGTGTGCTAGATCTTTAAATATTTTTTTTGTCTATGCTATTTTACCAAAAAAAAAATTATTGTGCTAAGTTCCTAAAAAACTCGAAATATTTTCCTTTCTACATTCTGATTTCAACATGACATAAACTTATCGATTGATAGCAAATAACATGTTGCCCCTAAACCTGCACTACAAAGAAAAGTAGTGATGATGATGATGATGGTGGTGGTGGTGGTGGTGTCGTGGTACTGAAAAACCAAGTGAGTGTAACATCAATAGAAGACAAAAGCAAACATACATGGCTGCCCAACATGTATAGCAACAAATTATATGCAACCCTAGCCCAAGTTGTCCTAGTAACCATTCCAAATGCTTTAATAAGTTTCAAGCTTAATGAAAAACAAGATATAATTTGGGGATATATTGCAAAATAACAATCAAAGTAAGGGCATTACTCTTATGATCAATTCGAGAGCTTATTATTGTTGATATAACAAACTAGATGACAATCTGCAAAAAATTTCAATCAATTGTAATTTTCTTTTTTATAAGTTGAAATCATGAAACAGAGACAACTAAAATATTCAATGTTTATCAACTAATTGAAACTAGCAGATAGTACAGAAGTGGAGCAAAGCATGTTTGTTTTTCTAAAGTGAATTGAAATCTAGAACTAAATTTGATAAAGATTATACATTACCTGTTAGCTATGTGATTTTTATCAAACCAATTTAAGATTTATTTTCATGCATGGGTTCCTCGACAATAGCAAATGATTCACTATTTACTACAATAAGTAAGATTGAGATATAAGGTTTCTAATAGAAGTGGTGATTAAGATCCTAGCCATATCAAAATTTAAATTCTTATAGGATGAAGAGTCTATTATAATGTACTTTCCCAAAACTTCATTAATCCTCATCGACCACACATAAAAAGTTATAAACATGGTGGGGGAAAGAAGATGTAAGTTAGGGTTTTTAAAAGGAAATAAAAAGAGGTTATTTTTAAAAATTAATTTTCAATATCAATTAGAATTGAATTCCTTGAGCAAATCAATTGGTCTCCCATATGATTTACATTAATTGATTTAACCCTTTAAATTGAATTCAATTCTAAAAGTTCTAAATAGTATATAAAACAATGGTTGAGATAAATCTTTAATATATTTAGAAAATACTTTTATAAAATTGCAGCATGTTAGAATTAAATTTGTTAAACAAATGGTTGTTAATGAGAATGGAGTTGTATCAGGTAGGCATTTGGTATTGTTAAACACAACTATTTTTGTTTGCTTTAGTCTAAAAATAATATTTGATGAGGTTATATTTTGCTTTGAGAATAAAACACATGAAAAAGCTTTATATATATATTAGGATATCCTAGATTTTAACCAAAAACTAAAAACTAAAAACTAAAAACTAAAAACTAAAGTAGTTTATTGTAAAAGTATATTTTTATAAAATTGAATTGCTATGTTAATTTCATCTAAAACGCAAGTGAAACATAGTTGAAGCATAATATAATATATTATAAATTATTTTTGACCCCTCATAAAAAAAGAAAAAAATTCTTGCCCAGAAAAAAATTGCAAAAGAAAAGTATATTTAAAAAAATCACATTTTATTCTGATTTTGGTAATGTTCTCAATTTTTTTTTTATTTTGAGTGTTATTATTTTTCATAGTTTTTGTATATATCTTTTTTTTGGGCATGGAAGCAAACATAATAACAAAATAATAAAGAAAATAAGAAATGTGCAATTAGGGGAAAAATTGAAATAAATAATGAGAAAAGGGTACCATTAGCCGAAAATGAAAAAAAAAATACAAATCCAAAGACTAAACTAAAGAAAGCAGAGGAATGAGAGGACTACAAAAATACGTAATTAGGGACTAAATTGAAAGAAATTTTGAGAAAAAGGTTCAATTGGTTAAGAAAATATATAAATTCGATGACTAAACTGAAAAAAATAAAAAATTTAGAGGACCTATTAAGATAAACTAAACTTTTCCTTTAAGCGAAATAACATTGTTTCACCCGAATAAAAAAAGCAAGCA
>Ga0307517_10003924_pt1 | contig 23052 bp, 26 predicted proteins | sample 23_EM_MG_FD_194515 | JGI IMG/M metagenome (GOLD analysis project Ga0307517, IMG submission 194515) | Populus trichocarpa ectomycorrhiza microbial communities from riparian zone in the Pacific Northwest, United States - 23_EM | ecosystem: Host-associated > Plants > Roots > Unclassified | place...
CCCGACCCCCAAAGATCCGGGCACCGTTTCACCCGTTCATGGTGGGGTAAAGCCCACCCCCCCCCCCCCCCCCCCATCAATCAATCGTGAACCGGGTTTTTGGTTTTGGGATTCGGGGAGGGGAAAAAGGTCCCGAACCCTGAGTTTTGATTATACGTTTTTCATTTGGGATGAAGAGGGGGTGGATCTTTGGTCTGGTTTGATATCGCCATGTAGATAGCGTAGCATTGGTATGGTACGGGTAGAGTAAGATTGCTGGCATCATACGGTAGGGCACGGGAGAAGGGCTCGTACGGGCAAAGGAGGATTGGACTGCGGTAACCAACCGCTTCCATGGCCCACCGGTTGCTCAGGTAATTACTGAACAGGGAACGGGACTCGCCCTGTCGGGTTTTGGTCGTGGAGGGTCTGTGCCACTGTCGCGGTCTCACGTGTACCGTAAAACAGGAACAATTGAGAATCCCGCTAGGACGTTGGAGTTGCCTCTCCGAGTAAGCTCCGTTGCACTTTTCTTTTTTACTTGTCTCCACTGAAGGCTGAGAGAGAATCCTTTTGTTTTTCCCCCTTAATCCAAAGGAGGAAAGTTTAGACTTCCGAGCGTCATTCTCAATTATTCCAGTTTTTACTGAATGGCGAGTGGGTGGGTGGGTGGGAATGCCTCCCAGCCAAGCTGTGAAAGTGCCGCATTGCAGGAGTGAGCAGGGTTTTTTTGGTCTTGGGTTTTTACTTTTTCGACTGGTGGTAAGCCACCGGCATAGAGATGCTGGGGTACATACAGGTCTGTATTCGAGTGCGAGTTGGGATGCGATGTAGTGCGTATTATGATACTGCGGTACGCAGGTTGCCGGTACTCGTGCTAGATTGGTGGTTTTGCAGCGATGCTCAGGATGACTGTCGAGGGCTACAGGAGCTGAGTGAAGGAAAAAGAAAGAAGGGAGGAAGGAAAGAGGGGAGGGGGTAGGGGATCGAGAGATAGCGGTGGGGCTTGCATCCTTTATCCTGCTTGTGTGCTTTCTGATGTCCTGTGCTCGTACCTGATACAAGCAGTTCTCTGTGCAATGTCCGGGTGACGGGGAGTTATTGAACGGTTAATTCAAATTAATCAGCCAAATATATCCCTCCACAATGGTTAATGGGCTCGTAAAACTTGTGAGCGCGCGCATAAACAACGACTGCCATGGAATCTCGAATTTCAAATAATTGGACCGTTTGCCGGGCACTAGTGGCCTAAAATTTCCTTTCTCTAGAAAAGGGGCGAAAAACACAGTAAAAACACAGTAAAAGGCAAGGCGTTTGGCCCTTCTGAAAGATATGAGAGAACGAAAAGAACGCTAGACCTGATCAGGGGCAGAGGAGGCAACTCAATCGACATACGGTTCCGGTACCAGAGAACACGATCCAATTATTTGGTTCTCTGGGTGGCCGGACGCCTGGTGTACCGTACGTGTACTCGTAATGTCCTGACGTTTGTGAACACAACTGCTATTGCATGGTGCCAAGATCAGGGCAAAAAAGCTGAATTTTGGCGGTATGCAATAGCAGTTGTGTTCACAAACGTCAGGACATTACGAGTATTTGAGTAGTGCCTGGAGGAAGTGACTATGACTGGGGATACAAGTACAAGGTGCAGGAAACCTGGTTTGTGAGAACCTGCGGTACCAGCCAATTTGTAAAGTCTTCAGAAATAGAGATGCCAAGAGTCTCGGAGTCTGGCCCAGGGCACTTGTTCTTGGTACTTGTATCATACTTTAGGATCCTTTCGTTGGTTCGCGAATTTAACCACCTCCAGCACACATTAATTGGAGTCCCAATCTAGTTAATCGCATGTTAATAATCCTGGTTGGGCAGTTTACCATCCAGTAATTGGAGTCTGCTATTTATGTTTCTCCAACTTGACCGTCAAAACCCTAGAGCTCACCTGAAAATTGATGCTTTTAACATCCTTCACTTTCCTGAATGTTACCTATTGAAAAATAGAGGAAAACAAACAGACTAGGGGTTGTTGTTGTTGTTGTTGTTGAGGCAGCCTTGGCAGTTTGGAACTGGGGGTTTCCAGCGTTCGAGGCGCTCCGGTTAAAAGGTTCCCCCACTGCTCGAGCACGAGGGTTCTCGTATGTTTTAACCTTTCTTTGGAGAGAGCATTCGAAATAATAATAATATTATCAATTTATCAATTACCCGTACAGGGGGTATGATCAACACAAGTGCCCGAGTATCAGACAGGGATTATTACCTTGCAGACCAACTTAAATTAACTGATGACTTTCTACTGTACATGTAATGGATCCTTACGCACCACTAGTGCTAACAACAAATTTGGACCTCATCTACATCAAAGCAAAACTCTTCTTGAAACATGCTTTTCTAACACTCTTTAAACAGTCGCAGAATAACGAGAAAAAAGCCCAAACAAGAGCAAGAAGGGGCTTTGGTGGAGCCCTGAGCAAGGTGTGGTTTTTTTCTCAATTTTTGGTATGATACAAATATATAGACGATACTTTTGTTTAGTTTAATTTTGGTGTGTATGCCAAGACAGCGATAAAAACTACAACACTATTGCTAGGGTTACGAGTACTAACACTCGCTCACCTATTCCATATCAGCGCGCATCAAAAATGCCTGCGCCAATTGCTGGGCTAAAAATTCAGTGAGTGGAAGAGACTCTTTAAATTATTCATTAGGTTTTATTAAAACCCTCCTTGTTATTTCTCTCCTAGCGTCCCACTTGTCCAGAAATCGTCAAGTGAATCTCTTGGTGTGGCCGAGGCCTAAGTTTGTATCGATGGTACGGTGGTGAACCGTGAGCACACTCTTCTGTCATAGGTGCTCCCCGTATCTTTTCATCAGAGTCGGCGAGTCGGCGGAGCCAACCACAAGAGGGATCGCCACTCTTTAAGCGAACAATGGAAGGTAGTTGGACGGACCCCTGAGCCCGATTCCGACTTTTACGAAAAGATCCTGAAGTGCATACCGGTATCTGAGCGTCTAAACAGGTACGTAACTGTGCCCGCAGAGCACGGTATTAGATATACACCCCTGCAGTCGATGGTGCTCCTGGACCGGCATTTCAAACCTTTTCTCATCTTGAACGTTTTCTCCTTTTTTTTCACTCTCATTCTGTCTCGTTTTGTGCCACAGGCCTGTTGGGGTGTTCACACCCGCCTTTTACAGTACTAGTACGGTACCGGTACTCTACACTGTAAATATCCATATCCAGGATATTTTCTGGGTTTGCCGGGAGCTAAGTTAAGGCTGGCTGGATGGAGTTTTCGGGATTCTCATTTTTCTCTTGCTCTTTTAATCGTTCGAGCTCCTACGGTACACACCGCTTGCTGCGGCGCCGCCAATACCTGCTTGAGTAAGATTCACAGGCTTGGAGTGTACTGGTACTCGAGTACTGTGCCATGGGAGACGTTGGAAGTTAATTATCATGGTTTCACCAGGCAACGAATGCGGGTATCATGATTTTGTTTTCTTCTTTTCCTTCCCTTTCCTTCCTTCGTGTAGAATGATGGGGAGTGCTGATAGCCGAAATGCATTGCACGCGAGCTCCGTTTTTTCCTTTTGTCAACAATTGGTTGGACTTTGGATGGAGCGTGCTATGATACTTCCTACACAGTTTGCTTCAAGTTCGGTAGTTGAAAAAGCCCTAAACCCTCCTTTGTTCGCCATTTTTGATCTCTTTCCCACTCACCCCCCCCCCTCTTTCGACAACAATGCCAAAGGATTTTTTTCAACCTGTCCGGCACCTCGCGGGGAGTTTGTGCTTTCTGACGGGTCACATCCGGTTGTTTGGCCCAGGAGAATTACCGGAACGGTTGGGCGGTGGGTGGGGCTAAGATGGAAAGAAGGTCCCTGCACGCTATAAAAGCGAGATGGGGGGTTTGGAGGGATGTTCTATTGGGAAGATCTCGGCCAAAGTGGGCTTCTGGGTTGGAGGGTTCAGAATGAAGATGGTGTTGAGCCACATTTTCCGATTTGGGCGAGGAGGTGTCGACGAGACCTCCGGTGCTAGCGCCTCACTCGTGGCTTGATGGAGGATGAAGCGATGGGTGCTATGCTACTTCTGGTATGAATCTCTCTACTCGGGAGTCTTTATCAGGCCTTATGCTCATCATCTGCAGCTTTGAGATGCAGAATGGTGAAAAGAGCGAACGAAAAATGAAAAAAAGACTAAGCAGTTTCCCCACATCATATCGCATCGTTTGAACGAACGAAAGATTTAGTCGGTCCAGCCACACATCAGGTTGTTCTTCATGTCATAGGTTTTCATCTTCATGCATGGCAGAGAAGCAAGAGAAAAGCGATATCCCTCTTTGCTTTTTAATATATCCGGAGATTACAGGGGTTTTTTTTCTTTCTACCCCACCCCTTCTATTTTTTTAATTTTTAATTCTTAATTTTTGCTTCGAGAGCCAAAAAAGGATTAGCGCGCTAACACGAGGAGCCCTTTCGCCCAGCCCGTTTCAGACATTGCGAAATTCGGAGTGTGGTGGACGGGCTTTGACAGCCCAGATACTGCAGCAGGGAGAGAGATGTAACCTCACATATTCCTGGCCCCTGCACGATACTGTGGCCAACAGGAGGACGCTCATTGTCGTCAGGCTGGGTTTGTGCTGGACTGGTGCGTTAGAAGTGATATCAATTACTGCGCGAAGGCGAAGGAACAGGTTACTCAGGTGAGGGGAAATAGAACGAAAAGGAGTGAACAGGAAAAGACCGTTGAACCTCTTCTGAGAAGCGGGCTTTTTTCTTTTTCCTTTTCCTTTTCGAAGTCAACTTTTTCAGGATGCTGCAGGGTGCCCCTATCTCAACATTTCAGTATTATGACACAGCCTCGTCGAGAATAATTATTTCTCACACATCATCGCATATCCCCATATCCATGCATATTCGTGCCTCTGATGATACCTGCTTGATGTGCTCACCATTAGCATTGTGTAGACACCAGGCAGTCTGGATGGACTTGATGGGCTGGTGTAAACAAGAATATAAACAGACATCGTGTCATACCTGCTGTAATAGAGGAGAATAATAAACAAGCGGGGATGAACCGGCAGGCTTCTTTCAGGAAACGTTGCTTGCTAAACCTTGAACATACCCGCACCCCTCTCATTCTTATTGATATTCCTGACGTTCTTTTTCTGTCTCTTCCTCGGTTTCTGTTTCTCACAGCCCGACCCGTCGTTTTTCACCCTCCTTTCGTAGTCGAGTCTGATTTTTGCCCATCCCCCATGCTGCTGCTGCCTTTTCGACCAAAAACTTAGCATGTTAAACCATAACCCATAATCGGTACACAATTATTCTCCTTTACCCGCTCTAACTCATCCTGGCGCGCTACTGCGCAGCTGCTTGCGCTGAATGCTTGCTTGCTTTGCCCAGTTGCTTCCTGCTTTCCTCTTTTCAGCCGTGCCCGGTGGTAAGCACTTTTGTTTCCCTCCAACCCTTCTATTCTGCCAACCACCGTTCTCCCTCATCATTATCATTGTCACCGCTGGCTGAGGCCCAGTAAACATAATTTTTGATCATCTAATAATTCTATTCTTTCCCTCCTTTCCTCATTCTATTTACCTTCCTTTCCGCCTTTTTTCGGGGCTGTTGCTCATATCTTTTGTTGAACGGCTTTTTTTCCTTCCTATCATACTTAAGCTCGCGACAGACTCAATTTTATCCCCCATCATCAAAAAAAAGGTTGGTTCAAGCTACGCGCACGGAGGTATCTCATCTCACCCTCGCCCTCGCCCTCGCCCTCATCCAATCCAATCCGATTCTGGCTTGGTTATAATTCATCTACTTAGTCTGACACTCATTCGTTTATCGCCATACAGCTCCTCTGGTTGTCCTCAATTTCCTGATTCTTTCCGCAGTCCATTCGCCCGCTTTTTCTCCTATCATAACTTTTCTTTCTCGAGAGGTAAACAAGCCAGACTGGGACTGGATCAGAGCGTTGCATAAGGAGGATTCGTAGAAAAGGGAGAACGAAATAAGGCAAAGACACCGTGAGGGGGAAAGGTGAAAAAAAAGGAAAAAGGGAAAAAAAAAAAGGAAAATTCAGTCCTACAGGTAGCAAACAGGGGTTCCTCGACAGATCATCAACTAGTACTCAGTTGGTCAGCCCGCCGTTCTGCAACACCACCGGCACAATTCCACGAGACGGGTCGTAATCACCAACGCACCTGTTGTGTCTACTTACTTTTCTCCAGACTGCCGGCCTTTCACAGCACACGCTTTCTCTCTCCAACCTATTCTCATCTGCCTGTCCATCCATCCATCCTCACTCACACTCACTCTTTTTTTTTTCCTTCTTCCTTTCCCTTGCCGCTGACTCTCCTCCCACCCACTCATCCTCACCCCACGCTCACTCGCCCGACTGTTCACTGGCCGTTCCCGCTCCAACCAGCCCTTCGGTTCCACCCAATCCCAGCTAGAGCTCCCCCTATTGGTTCGACAGTGTTTCGACGCCCCCTTCCCAATCCTGCTCTTCCTCCCCGCCCTCTCTTCTCCCATCCATTTCCTTCCTATCTTGTAGTTCATCCTCAGCAACAACCGCCAAACCTGGACTCCACGATCCGTTTCCCTCTCGCTTTCCTTCTGCCACCGTACTTTGCTCTCGGGATACCTTCACTGGTCCTTGGGACGGTACCGAGTCTGAGTGCTTCAGCTCAGATCAACCAGCCTTCGCTTGAAGGCTTCAGCGGTGCTCTACATCCTCTCGCTCTGGCGTTGTCGACTACTATTTTCGTCAGGCAGCAGCAAGGCTTTCCTTTGCTGATCTGGATCGTATCTGCAGAAACTAACCCCATATAACCTGATCTGGACGTTCTTTCTCTCTTTTAAAATTCTATAGGGGGTATATATTTCGTTGCGGGCGTGTTGGTGATTTATTTGATTTCTTGTTTGGGATTTTTTTTCTAGCGGGAGAAAAAATTAGCGATTGTGTTTACCGTCAAAATTATAATACGTTTTCTTTTTAATAGTTTTCCCTTTTCCTTCTCTAAAAGGTAACGGTTGACCATTTCTTCTGTTAACAACCCTTACACTTTCTTTTACTAACAGTGTTTTTTTTCCTTAATAAATAAAGTTCGAAAATGGTTAGCAGCACATCAACAGCAAATATGGCGTTGACGGATCGGTTCGAGATTCTTAAGGAGATAGGCGATGGGAGCTTTGGGAGTGTTGTTCTCGCCAAGGTGCGGTCGGCAGGCTCCAATGTTGCTAGGCGAGGCAGTGTGGTATGTTTGGATCGTGAGAACCTCTTATTGGTGACAGCGCTGATTTGTTTTCCAGGTCGCGATCAAAACTATGAAGAAGACTTTTGAGTCCTTCACACCGTGTTTGGAATTAAGAGAAGTAATCTTCTTAAAACAGCTTCCGGCCCACGCCCATCTAGTTCCCGCGTTAGATATCTTCTTGGACCCATATAGCAAACGACTTCACATTTGCATGGAATACATGGATGGGAATTTATACCAGTTGATGAAAGCTCGTGAGGGAAAATTATTGGAGGGGAGCGTTGTTAAGAGCATATTGTGAGTTTGATCGGCTGTCGCTTAAAAACGGCGGTAAATTAACCGTTTGTAGGTTTCAGATTTTGTCGGGACTTGAGCATATTCATGCACATGGATTTTTTCATCGCGATATCAAGCCTGAAAATATTCTCGTATCAACTTCTGCACACAACCCCCACGATTCATCCGGATCTTTCCGCCGATACTCAACACTGGTCACACCGCCGTCAACACCGCCAACTTATACTGTGAAGATTGCGGATTTCGGACTCGCTCGCGAAACTTCGTCCAAATTACCTTATACAACGTACGTCTCCACTAGATGGTACCGAGCGCCGGAAGTACTATTGAGGGCTGGTGAGTATAGTGCTCCAGTAGACATATGGGCTGTCGGCGCGATGGCTGTGGAGGTTGCTACCTTGAAGCCTTTATTTCCCGGTGGAAACGAGGTTGATCAGGTGTGGAGAGTATGCGAAGTAATGGGATCCCCAGGGCAGTGGGTTGGACGAAATGGGAAGAAGATGGGCGGAGGTGAATGGAGAGAGGGTTCACGGCTAGCAGGCCGGCTAGGGTTCAGCTTTCCTAGGGTGCGTCTGGTTCTTATACTGTCCATCACTGGCTCAGTTGCTCGACATTTCGAGAGGCCCCTTGCCTAATATTTGGAATGGAATTAAACAGCTAACGGTAAACAGATGGCACCAGTACCAATGGAATCTATTCTTGCAGCCCCTACATGGCCTGCATCGCTGGCGGTATTCGTCACTCAGTGCTTGATGTGGGACCCAAGGAACCGACCAACATCCGGACAAGCCCTTCAGCATGACTACTTCAAAGATGCCGTCGACCCCCTTCAACCACGATCGTCAACCCCATCACGTATGCTGAGGAAACAATCTGAATTGGTGATGAAGCAATCAAGAGATTCTATGACCGATTCACAGCCTACGCTGGAGAAGAAGTCCTCTTGGTTCCGTAAGTCCTTCATTGGAAACTCACGGGCCGACGGTATTGTTTCCCCACCACCTACAACTGTAGAGAGGGACTACAAGCCGCGATCGGAGAAGAGGAGCACCTGGCATGCGCCCAAAATTTCGTCCGGGAACGGTGTTTCAAATAACGCAGCCCCTATGATGATTCTACCAACCATTCGCCCAGTGTCACCACTGAGCGATGCGGTATCTGTTGAGGCAGCAAGGGCGAGGCGAGAAAATGATTCCCCTTCAATTGAGAAGGAGCGGAGGAAAATGGAAGAGAAAACAGTCAAGAAGCTGGGCCGTCAGTTGTCAGTGGCCTCAACAAATTCTCAAAGCAATGGCTATTCCAATCCCCATATCGCGATGGCAGTAGATAAGTTGAATGGTAACTCTGGAAGTGGTATGGTTAGCCCGACCTCTGCGGGGACTCAGAAAGAAGGATTCTTTTCTCATTTACGGAAGCGAGCGAGGAGACTGTCTGCGAAAAATGGAGTTCCTTCGAGTCCCGGCGATGAGGACCTGGAGGCTGGGATAGGTTGTGGAATTGCGTGGGGCGGAGGAAGGGAGGGGGGGGAGAGCAATAGGAGTAGTATGTTGGTGGAAAGTCCAAGTGGAGGCGAGAGTGGAGGATTTGATCGGGCGATCAAGGATGTAGATGGCGTATTGGACGACGCGAGCGGGTTGGTTTCCAAGAGTGGATCGATTCGACGGAACTCAAGTTTCCCCCCCACGCCTAACGGATCTCGTGCCGGAGAATCCGTTCCTAGCAATGGAGTTATAACGGCGCCAATTAGCTCCCGAACACGAAGAAGTATTAGGAATGCAAGGCAACGATACGAAACGCCGGATGAGAACGATGAACTTGTCGACGAGGTGATGGCTGCGGCATCAGGAAAGTATCGACAGCCAAGTACCAATGAGACACCAAGCAGGAGAAGCTCAGCCCGGGATTTAAGGCACCAAAATGGGGTGCAAGCTCCAACGGGGTATCCCACACCAAGCCCACAGATGGGGAGCCGACACTATCCTTCTGCGAAGGCGGTGGACGTGGTTGGGCGAAGGAGACGAGATGAAGATGTTCAGCAGCCTAAGTGGCCGACACCCCCCAGTGAGGGAGACGGATGGGGGTCATTTTCACCATCGCTGTCGAGACGATAGTTGCGCATTTATAATTTACAAACTGGCAGGACGCTACCTTTTTCCTTTTGTCTTTGATTCCCTTTTTTATCTCCCACCTTCCCCGTAATCTATTTCCTTTTTTGTTGTAAACTTATGGCTCTTTCCAAATTGGCACACAGAACCAGCAAAACCAATTTTTTCCTTTTCTCTCTTTTCTGGCCATTAAAAATGCGGTGAAAGTAACCACTAAAATTACTTGAGATTGTTGGGCATATGGAGTTTTTTTTTTCTGCTTTAGTTCATTTTTATACCTAGTCAATTTTTCTTTTTTACTGATTCGGATTTGCTGTTTTTGCTGTTTCCATGCCATGCCAAAAACCACAACAGGTATCTGGAATTCACTGAGGCCAGGCGGGCGGGCGAGTTGGTCGGAGGCGGGTTATCATAAGCATTATCATCATTTTCCAAGTCTTAACATTATTTCTTCCCATCTTTTCGAAACCGTTTGTACTCAGACTTAGTATTTATAACCCTTTCTTCTCCCTCTTCTCGTTTCTATTGGTGCCATTCTTCATCCTCTCTCTCCACCCACCTATTTGTGCCTCTCACCGTTGGAAACGAATGTGGTTGATCGGTTTTCTTTTTTTTTCGTTTGTCCTTGTGCTTGTTTTTTTCTCTCTAGCGTATGCTTACTGCCGTTTTGTGCGGTCTCCTCTCACGATTGTTTGGTATCTACCGTACCCGTGTTACATTTTTCAGGGAGGAGGGGAGGTTAGGGTGCTGAGAGGGCCTGATCAGAAAGGAAGGTGGAAAAGAGGGAGAATTGTTAAATATTTGCCCATCATCCTAGTAGTTGGAAAGGAAATTTATCTTTGTTCAACGGACACGTCTTTATCGTCCTCACCACGATGATGGTGATCGGGACCTATCTGACAGGAAGTTAACTGAAGTGCAGGATCGAGAAAGGTAGCAAAAAAAAAAGAAAAGAAAGGAATAAATTTTTTTTTGTCGCGGTTAAGAATTTGTACTTGTAACTTAGAGTAGCACATCCATCATGCGAGCACCCACCCCCTTCCCTCCCCCGCGAACTTTAATTTTTTCTTCTTCCCCCTTCATATGAATCCTATTGCGGGGTACAGTATGCTCTAGAGCGCGGCAAACCCCAGATTATTTCCTTTTTTTCCCTCCTTTTTCTTCCACCAACCCCCCCCCCCCCCCCTAGTTGTGTTACATGCGGCAGCAGTGCAGGAAACTTAGTACAGCAGGTAAATTATGATGGGAAAAGTTTTTTTCTCGATCTTGTGCGTTTGGTCCTGGATCGGTCGGGTTGGTACAAGTAGGTTGTTGTTGGCCTTGGCTGGGCGGCCGGGCTGGGCTAGGCTTGGTGGGGGTGGAGCGGAGTACTATACTCGTACAGTAGCTCAAAAGGACAGATCGCTAAGTTGGTAGAGTTGAGAATTGGGCTGCGGCGGGAAGGTAAGGTGAGGTAAGATAGGTAAAAAAAAAGTGGGGAGGGCTTGTTTGAGCCACATGGTGGTATGTTTGAGGGGGGGAGGAGAGGTGGGCGCGCGAGTGATTAAGGGTGATGGTTTGGTTTGGTTTGGTATGATGGGTGGGTGGGTGGATGGATGGGTGGATGAGTGGGTGAGGGAGGAGGGAAGGCGCGGGGGGGGGGGGAACTGGGTGAGGCTGGGGAGGAGGTGTATCTAAGCTTTTGAAAACGGGTAGCTGGTTAGGTACCGGCAGTTGGTGGTGTTCGGTCCTCGATCTGCGATCGATGGTGCGTTTGCCTCGGGAGGAGCCCCGGGGAGTGGGTTACTGGTATGGGGTGTGGTAGGGTGTGTTGAGGCTGAATTGGTTGTTTGGATGTTCGGCTGTAGGAGGGTGGGTGTGCGGGAGGTGGTGGTGTGTACTTGATGGTTTGAGTTGTTTGGCTGATGTGATAGTATGGGTTGAGTGCGTGAGCGGTCATGGGTGCTCACTCGGTGGGATTTGGAGGTGAGCCGAAGTCTAGAGTTAACCTTAGATAGAATCTTATTCGTTCGTCTTGTTGCTTTTCACTCTCTAAGTATTAACTATAATGGATTATATGTACAAAGTTCCAAGTCTAGCGAAGCCATCTGGATTTCGTTCGTTCCAATACCAGCCGTCATATTTTTAGCGCTCAACGTCATTACTTGTCCTGCCATACATCCCATTGTACCAGCCACCATTCCTGAGATACCAATCATTTCCGAAACGCTAGTACAATACATTCTGAACAACCAGCACAACACGTCCCGGACAACGCGAGCCTATTGCCCCCCGCCTAGGTTGTCTTAGCGGTATCCTGCGTGCTGAAGACTACATAACCTTCTCCGGGCTCTGGATCGCGGAGCATGACTTCCTGGAACTTTATTGTCAAAGGTCCCCCAGTGACATCCCCCGTAACGATGTCGGTTTGATGGTTTTTTCTACCTCAACGACGGAGGGACTGGAACCGGCTCTTGTTACACATGGGTTCGGCATGGTTACCAATTCCCATTTCTCTAGGTGCAGGCTTTTTTCCAGTCGCAAGACAGAAATGATGATGGCCGTTTTTACCTTCCCTCCACTGTTCTCTAACCACCATCGAGCTCCCGCTTGGAGGCGTTCCATTGACTCGGAGGCTCCGCACTCGAGCAGTGAAGTTGGCCAATCGCGTTCGAGATCGTGAGAAGCAGGCGTAAAAACATTGCAGCCCCCAGAGGCGCAAGCTCCATATCTATACCCATCCCAAGAACCTTCCTCTCGAACCGGTGGACGAATTTCCTGTGGTCCAATTCCTGGGCTAGGCTAACAATGACTCTGGTAATTAATGTGCTTTCACCGTCGGGGTACATTAAGCGGAGTCCTTTGAAGGGTCTTCCGCGAATATGGTCGATATCGGCGAGCTGTTTTTGGGTGACAGGGCTAAAGACCACATGCGGGGCCGCACCGCCAGGTCGAAATTCCGAGATTTTCTTATTGACGTTATCGAATGTCTTAGCATCGCGATATTGAAAAATGCTCAACGCCTCCCAATCCTTCCGTGGATAATATCGCATGTTAACTGGTGTGGGCAGCGTGGCGACTTGGGAAGCGGGATAGGCACTGGAGGCGCTGACTTCTGCGGCGGGTATGGTAGCCATTGCCGATAGGGGCTCACACGGGATATCGAAGAAAAAGATCTAGGTTCGATGATGCCGGTCTTAAAGCGATAGCGAATGCCTGGCGGCAGAGGAGGAAGGAAATTGTGTGGTAGAGGGAGTTGATGTGTTTGGCGGGTGGTATCTGGACGATTTGGTTGCTTACTATAGTAAATAGTGGAAGAGTGTGCAGTGCTGCTTCCCCACGCAACAGAAAACCGGCAGTCGCCCAAGCTTCGGGAGGCGCGGGCGCCTACGGCTACATCCATTCTAGCTAGATCCTGCCATTCTCCTAGACTAACAGTTATACCATACTGACAAACAATTGGGATTAGCAATCCGCCACACAGCGCAGTCAAAACTTGAGCAATTGGGAATAAGATTACCGTAGGACGACTGTGACCCCCCCCTCTGGACATATTGGAGAAAATATAGCGAAAAGGTTCCCTCCAAATCATTTATTGACACAAATAAAAGAAAGATCCGACAGCCTCACTAGCAGAGGAAACCCTAATACCTTGCTGGGGTCCTCAACTATTCTAGTCCCTAGGTAGCTGAGGCTCGCATCCTGATAGTAATGATCCTGGGTGGAAATCTGTGTTGTTTGTTAGCCTACCGGTTCGGCTGAGCCTAGTTAGCGGTAAGGAGCCAGTCCTGGCTTTGAGCCGCAGGCTCCTTACTGGCAATGTGGGGGAGAATTATGGTTATAGATTTTTCCGATGATACCCGAATTTGTGTACGCGGTGGTAGCTAGCGTCCGATAGGGTTTGCTTAACTTAGGTGGCTGTCATTGGGAGCGCCCGCGGGGGAAAAATGTTTTCACAGGGCGATTTTTATCTATGATACAAGTACCTGCCTCTCAAGAAGGGGGGAGCGGCATCGGCAGTGGTACTAGGATAATAACATCGGTAGGGAAAAAAGTGCATGGTCTAGGTATTTGTTGCTCTAGCTTTTGTTGGAATCTGTTTTGCTTTCCTTTCTTTCTGAAACTGTGATGTTGGGGACGGGCCTTGGTGCTTTGTTTGGGCTGGCACTTCTTCATTTAGCTGGAGCTTGTTGAGGTGGGGCAGTTTTTGATGTATCGTAGATGTAAAATAGCGGCTTACGGATGTTAAGGGCCTGAGAAGGAACTATCGTCTGAGCTTAAGATTTCCTAAGAGGGGGGGGCCTTTGAGATAGTGAGGAGTACAAGGATGAGGTCGCAGTTTTTTTTTCACTTTGTAGGGCAATTTATTGCCCCTAATATGAGGACGCGTGGAAACCTCATGGGTTATCACTCGTGATACTATGCCAGACGCCAGAAGGAGACTTCAGCTGAGTAGGGAGACTACAAAGTGGTCGGCAATTTGATTCTTTCGGAAGGGCACTCTGTAATTTTGGCATTTGCGGGGAAAGATGTCTGATCCGGCTGTCTGGAGTGCAGATTTAGGGTGAGGGTTTCAGCTATTGGGATTTCATTGGTCAGTGGCTGGAGCACTTTGTCACCTTGTCGGATCGATAGGAGGGTAATTATCTTTTTTTTTTTGTTAAATCCGCGTAGGAGGGGTACTTATGATGCAGTCGGAGGTTGCGATATGACAACAACAACCAGAACCAGATGCGTCATCCAATATTGGATACGGGCGCTGCTCTTCTGCCAGTACTTAAACCCGACTCAACCCAACTACCCACCTCTACATCAATCAATTTCTTCAATACGAACACCAGCGATGTCGCTCCTGAGTCTACCAAACGAAATAATCCTCGAAATCTGCAAAGACAAGAACCCCCAGGACCTCTATTCCCTCGTTCTAACAAATCGGCGCCTCGCGAACCTTCTATCCCACGCCCTCGTCGACAGCTTATTCCGCTCCTACTATCGGCGAGGGGCATACGCCAGAAAAGCATTTTACTCTGCGGCCGAACGCGAAGACAAAACAATGGTGCGTCTCCTCATAGAGAAAGGAATCCTGGATATTTTAGGCCCGGGTCACAGGAGGCTCTTCAGTTACGTACCAGAGCCACACAGCGGTAAAGCTGTACGTACGCTCCTTGACTGCGGTGTCTCTCCGGAGCTGCGCGACAGCGCGTCCTGGTCCATGATACACTGGGCGGCTCGCTACGGCGCTATAACCGCGGTCGAAGAATTCGTTTCTCGGGGGGAGGTCGCTATTAACGTACTTGACGATGACAGCTACACACCGCTGTATGTTGCTTCACGCGACGGGCGTAGGAGCATCGTGCAGGCCTTTGTGGGCTGTCCTCGGGTGGACGTGAACATTGCGAACGCGCAACTCATGACCCCACTGGGGGTGGCGGCGGAGAGAGGAGACGTGCAGATGGTCAAGATGTTGTTAGAGCATGCGATGATCGAGAGTAGCTTGTTGGGTACGCATGCAACCGCACCGATATATCTGGCTGCTAGGAGCGCTCGGGTGGACGTTGTTCGGTTGTTGCTACGCGACGGTAGATGCGAGGTCAATTGGAGGAGCCCTGCCGGTCGCACCGCGTTGTATGCGGCGGCGAAGCGTGGAAATACGATGATAGTACAATTGCTTGTGCAGGATGAAAGGGTGGATGTTAATATTGCGGATAATGTCGGTGCAACTCCGTTGTACCGGGCCATCAAGAATGGGGGGGGAGCGGTGGTTCAGTTGTTGCTATCGAGGGATGACATTGAGCTTGATAGGGTCAATACCAATGGGCGCACAATATTTTCGTTACCGCGCTCTGAATCATTGGAAGTTAGGAGGTCTCTATGGGATTATGTAGCAGCTACGGGCAAGGCTTTGGTCGGCAATGTGAATCCATGGTGGAACGAATACATTAGGGAAGTGGACGTCGAGTAGGCGACCGAGAGTTGCGGTTGGCTAAACGCGCGATAACGGTTGTGAGCATTATACTTGAGTTTTATCCTCTGCATAGACTATTTTGAAGCGATAAATGCGGTCACAACATATCACTCGCTAAGTCAACGGGGCGGTTAGATTGCCTTGGTGAGAGCAAATGATGATGTGTGCGCTCAAGCAGAAGAGCCAGTGCTGAGGAATGAAAATTCAACAGATACAAAAATCGCGTCAAAACGGTGAAAACGGGCTGGGGATGGGCAGGAAACATGCCAAAGAGGCGACCAAATAGGTCTTGGGGGGGAGAGTATTCCAAACAAGCACATGACATCGCAGCCACCGGCCCAATCTATAACCGACGGTTTTTGGGCTAGCTACTTGCTGCGAGGTAAAAAGTCGCACTTCCATCCATATGGCACTACCACCCAGCGGTTCTCATATGTCCATTCCCCGTCCCCTGGGCGTATATCAAAGTCTCGCACGAGTGTAGCTGTAATTTTCGAGATCTCCAATTGAGCGAGAAACCTACCCGGACATTGATTGAATCCAGCTCCCCACTGTGGTGTATCAGCCGTGAACGGTGTCACTAGGGAGGAAGGGGTCTACATGAAGTAGGTGCTTTTCGATAGTTCTAGAATTTGGCTGTAGCCAGCGGGTTGGGTTGAAGGTGTCTGGGTTCTCGAAGATGTCGGGGTTGCGGTGGATTGCCTAGGCGTTTAGGCTCAGGATCGTCTGGGGGTTGTTAGGGGCTTCATCCCAAAGAGTGGAGAGGGGAGAAAATAAGGGGAAGGTACTCCAGCAGGAAAGAACCGTCCGGCCAAGGTTATCCCTTCTTTAGGCGCTACTCGCGGAAGCCCGGTTCCAACAACTGGGTGAAGACGATAGGTTTCTTTGATCTGAATTACACATATCGTTAGCATTAGGGAGCAATAGCCCTAGGGGGGGCCGGGCTCACACAAGCCTGCAAAAACGCCAACTCCTTCGCATCAGCATAGGAGACCACCTCTCCTTGCGGCTCCGCCTCATCAATCTCCTTCCTCAGCCTCTCAGCCACCTCCGGAGTCCTAAACACGTAATAAACGAAAGCCTGCAAGGTGGCACCAATCGTATCAGACCCTGTAGCCACGCTCGCCGTCACCGTAGCGACAATTTCCAAATCGGTCGTCTTATTCGGAAACTCCTTTCTCCTCTCTATCCACTTCCCTAGAGCGTCCTTCTCGCCATCCTAGCCGGGTATCTTCTCATCCTCCGCTCTGCAGGCGAGTGCCCGCGCCGCAGTTTCAGCGATATGCTGGTGGGGGTGAGCACCGAACAACTTAATCAACGGATTCCCCAAAAGGAAGTCATGAAGCCATTGGGCGTGACCGAGTAACGCAATATAGGTCACCAAAGCTCTGCTATTGGCAATAGACCCGCCCACGTCCTCGCCTTTCTCGAGGAAACCGAAGGGGCGGGAGAGTATCGCTTGCCCAACGATGTCGAACGCCGCAAAGTTGAACCACACGCTTGACTCCACCCTTCCCAGCTTGAGCAGGTGGGCTTTCAGTTTGAGGATCAGGGCGTCGATGTGCGGTTCCGTGCGCAAAAGGGTGGAAAGGGAGTAGCCGGGCATGAGGTTCTTGTTCTTGCGGATGTGCTCCGTTGGGTCGAGCTCTGACATTTGGTTTGGGCACGTGTTGCCTGGTATGGCAAATATTCTGTAGAAAGGAGCCTTGAGTAGGGGGGTCGTCAAGATTTTGAGGGCATCTGGATGGCTGACGCTGACCTCACAATGGCTGATGCGGACGAAGGTACCTATTGGTGGCAAGTTGGTCAATTGCCATGGTTATTTGGGATCATTGAGGTGAATGGGTCTTTGGGTGCAAACCATGTTTTTTGTGTAATCTTACGATTTCAACTTCTTGATGGGCGCTGTATAACTGCAGGATTTTCCAGAGCCCCGAAAAGGAGGCTAGAAATGGGCTAGGGATGTCGGTTATCGGGGAGATGTAGCGTCTTTTGAGGAATAGTGCTACAAGCCTAAGAACGGGTCCTAGGAGCACGTTTTGGAAAGTCAACTTCTCTTGAAGTAGTGGCGATAGTTCCCAGTTCATGATTACTCTTTTCAGTTTTGTGGAGTAGAGTTGACTTTTTTTTTGGGGGGAGGGGTTGCTATGATGTCGGGAGAGGTCCTGCTTTAATATATGGACAAAGATCGTTTGTCCCGGGGGGAGGGGGTGACAAGTCCCGTGCTGAAGTGTGACCTGCGGGGATGGGCCAATTCGATTGCTCACCAACATCGTGATCTAAAGAGTAATGTCTTACAGTGAAGGGCTGCGAGGTGGATAGTAGCTTCTGCTGAGGAGGTCGGTGAGGTAGTGGTAGATTAGCAATTGGGATAAGAGTGTTGACTTGTCGTTTGCGACTTGGGTTAGCCTTTGCCCCGGAACTGAGTCCTTGCACTCCCTGGGGTACGCTAGGACTCATTTAGATATTGTACTATTCTCCCCTTAATTGGGTTCGGGTGTTTCTGCAGATGGCGCTTGCTAGTGATATTGGTGGTAGTACAAACTTTAACAGGAACCCCCCTCTACTGAGTGAATACTACTACTTTAGAGTCTTATTACGTCGTTGACTCGGCGGTTATTCGGTTAATGGCTTGGTCGTGGATTGTGGTCGGATGAGAAAAACACCCATTTACAGGTAGGGAGTACATCTATTCCTTTAGCGATAGTTCAATGCCAATATCCTACGTGCATGTGTTTGACCTCTACTATTTCTCTAGCTTACACAGGCTTTCCCGCTCTCCCGAAATAACTAACATATCGCCCTCTATCAATGGGCCACACAAGACGCATAGAAACCTGTTCAAGCATCCGTGAAATCTCACCAGTATATGCCCGCGACCATACAACATTCCGAATCAGTAAATTCCGATCACTTTTCCCGACGCCCTTCCTCACAGGCTCTTCCTTCACCTGCCCCCCCCAATTTCTCTTCCTCTTCCACTTCCCCTTCTTCTCTGCACCCCCCATTCAATCCACCAATCATCCCCAACAGCCCCCCACGGACTGCGGAAACTGCAAAAGATCCATACCCGCGTGGGCTGGGCACAGGGCACTGTGCCAGAGTGTGGAATTACGGGTCCAGGAGACGAGTGGGAGTGTCGCCGTGGCGGGTTCCCATAGTAGGGCCTCGGGCGGCGCGACGAGGAGGATGCTCTAGTCGTGATAGTGTATTCTGTTTGATGCTATATTATGCAGAGCGGAGCCGGGTGGGGCGGGGAAGAGGTCGGGTTGTGGAAGGTGTGGAGCTGGGGTGGTTAGGCGTTTGTAGGGGATAGGAGGGGATTTTGATTCAAAGAAGAGGCCACATACGAACGCGCCGATGGTGTTTAGTGTTAATGGAGCGAGTTAGCGGGGGCAGTGAGGCGGGGAAATGGATGCTGGAGGGTCTTGGGGGTGTTGAATGGGGGATGTGGAGGTTAATGTTGGGCTGCTGAAACCGCTGCAGGTGCCATGGGTTGGAGAATGAAGAGCAGCCACAATTGTGGGGCACCGAACTCCTTGCGGGGAGAAGGGGAACGAGGTAGCGCGGTTGTTGCTGTTGACGCAATTTGAATGGCGGTTGCCATCGGGGGCTGCGAATACCGTGGAAGGTACTGACTATTTCTACGTCAAGAGTTATTCCACCCCGGTAATATATGTCGTCGCGACGCCTCCGTCCCTAAGCTTTCACATCTAGGGCGCACGCTGCGAATTCTTGTATTTTCTTGATAACTCTGCGGCCTCGCATCACTGATGTCTAACTAAAAAGTGTAGTTATGCATCAAGCTTCCCCACCACGCTAGACAACTTTGCTTGACGCCCGCTAGAGCAGCAATTTTGAGATATGGAATCCTGGAGTATCACGTAACTCCCGAACAATGACTTAATGTTTCGCGGGAGATATTGAAAGGATTTTTTGAACGGTACTACTGATATCAGTTCCTCAAACTTGTACTGCTTTGGAATGTATGAAACAGGATATGGAGTACGACCATAATCGCTCATCATAAGGCAACTGCATGCAAATCTGCTCACAATTTCTAAATTTACAGCAGCCAGTTCTTGAGCGTTTGTGTAACGAATTCCGGATCAAGTGATCTCAGTTCGGCGTGAGGCTTTACCATGGACCCCGCTTTCCTCAATCTCCAGCAATTGCCTTAACAAACCTCAAGTTAACCAACACCTTCCTCTTGTCATCCAAAGCCGTGGAATCCAAAAAAAATGTCTCGAGTTTTCAGCAATAACAATAACTCTTTCATCATCGCAAATACCTTCAACTACAGTGCCCTGGATGATGAGTCTAAGATACTGGCGTGGCTGTCTCCGCTAGAGCCATGGGTACGGCATCGAGACATTGGAGCCGAGAGGGTAGACGGTATAGGAGCCTGGCTACTGGAAACCGAAGAATTTAGACGATGGCATAATGCCCCCAGGGAGGATGAATCCAATCGTGCGACCCTATTCTGCGACGGCAATCCGGGAGTGGGAAAGAGCTACATCATGTAAGAGAATGTATCGTTTCCGGAAATTAGAGAATGGTAATGCTGATAGGTTGCGATAATAGTTCGCTAGTTATAGACAAGCTGTGCGATGAGGCCGGGGAGGGAGATGCTGCCGTGATGTGTTTTTACTTCGACTTTGCTGCCCGGAATGAGCAGTCACCAGTGAATATGCTCGGCTCCCTGCTGAGACAGTTTGTTAGCGGACTGAAGAAGATCCCCGAGGCGATAGTCCGGGATTTTCAAAAGCAGAAAACGGGTACTGGGGGTAGAGGCTTGCAAGTTTTAGGAATTATGAAGATGTTCCAGGCCATCACAACTACGAGGCGCACGTTTATATGTGTTGATGCGCTTGACGAATGTGTGCCGGAGCATCGGGCGGTAATTCTTGAATCACTGCGGCAGATTCTTCGGGAGTCGCCGAATACTCGTTTATTTATGACTGGAAGACCGCAGGTGCGGAGTGAGGTGGAGAAAAGATTAGATGGAGCGGCAGCTTTTATATCGATACGACCTACGGAAGATGGTGTTATTAGGTATCTGCAGGATAAACTCCGGAAGGACACTACCCCGGAGATAATGAGCAGCACATTGGAGGCTGAGATTATGAAGACCATTCCCGAAATGAACTCGGAAACGTATGTGGAAACGAGCGCAAGGGAAAAGCTACCCTAAGTTAATCGCTGACATATTTGAATCTAGATTCCTACTCGCTTCTCTCCACATCAAGGCAATCCTGCGGGGGACCACCATCGCTCGGCGGAAGAAGGCACTCAAGTCAATAAAAGGTGGTGCAGGGTTAGGAGATGCATATGGTGTGACGCTGGAGAGGATACAGTCTCAGGACGAGGAAAAAACACAGCTTGCGATGGCTACTCTCACATGGGTCTGCCACTCGGAACGGCCGCTACAGGTGGATGAGCTATGCCACGCCCTGGCAGTGGAGATAGGAGCAACAGATTTCGATCCTGAAAATATTCCTTCGATAGGTACTTTGCTACAATGCTGTCAAGGCTTGATCACGATCGATAAGGAAGCTTCAACTGTACGGCTAATCCACTATACCGTCCAAGAGTATCTTTGCAATCACCCGGGCCTCTTCAGTAAACCTCACTCAATACTTGCTGAAACATGCTTGACCTATCTTAACTCACAACAAGTCAAGAATCTCGCATCTTGTCCTTTCCCAGATGATCAAAGCATGCTATTCCTCAAATATTCTTCGAGATACTGGGGAATACATGCGAGGAGGGAACTCTCAGACCATGCGAGGATACTTGCGCTGGAGCTCTTGGACGAGTACGAAGACCACATGTCCGCCGTGTCACTTCTAAAGCAGTTTATGAGTCCCGAATTTGTCGAAGACATCGGTACTTCTCCGTTTTTCTCCGGACTCCACTGCGCATCGTTCTTCGGGATTGTTGAGCTTGTGGCTGAAATAATGAATGGGGGAGGTTGCAGGATCAACCAACAAGATTGCATAGGCAGTACGCCACTTGCGTGGGCGACAGAAAATGGACACGAGGGGGTGGTCAAGCTATTGCTGGGACGGGAAGATATTGACCTTAATCGCCGAGATAAGTATGGCCGGACACCGCTCGGGTATGCTGCTATTAAGGGGCACGAGGGGGTGGTCAAGCTATTGCTAGGACGGGAAGATGTCGACCCCAATCGTCTGGGCGAGTATGATCGAACACCACTCGGGTGTGCTGCTGAACACGGCCATGAGGGGGTGGTCAAGCTATTGCTGGGACGGGAAGATATCGAGCCCAATCGCCCTGATAAGTATGATCAAACACCACTCGGATGGGCTGCTTTCCAGGGACATGAAGGGGTGGTCGAGCTATTGCTAGGATGGGAAGATGTCGACCCCAATCGCCCAGATGAGGATGCTCAAACGCCACTCGGGTGGGCTGCTGTTGAGGGACATGAAGGGGTGGTCAAGCTACTGCTGGGGCGGGAAGATGTCGACCCCAATCGCCCGGGTGAGTATAATCGAACACCACTCGGGTGTGCTGCTGAACACGGCCATGAAGGAGTGGTGATGCTATTGCTGGGACGGGAAGATGTCGACCCCAATCGCTTTGATAAGTATGATCGAACACCGCTCGGATGGGCTGCTGTCAAGGGGCATGAAGGGGTGGTCGAGCTATTGCTGGGACGGGAAGATGTCGATCCCAATAGCCCTGGTGGAGGTGGTCAAACACCGCTAGGATGGGCTGCTGAACACGGCCATGAAGGGGTGGTCAAGCTATTGCTGGGACGGGAAGATATCGAGCCCAATCGCCCTGATAAGTATGATCAAACACCACTCGGATGGGCTGCTTTCCAGGGACATGAAGGGGTGGTCGAGCTATTGCTAGGATGGGAAGATGTCGACCCCAATCGCCCAGATGAGGATGCTCAAACGCCACTCGGGTGGGCTGCTTTCCAGGGACATGAAGGGGTGGTCGAGCTATTGCTAGGACGGGAAGATGTCGACCCCAATCGCCCAGATGAGGATGCTCGAACGCCACTCGGGTGGGCTGCTGTTGAGGGACATGAAGGGGTGGTCAAGCTACTGCTGGGGCGGGAAGATGTCGACCCCAATCGCCCGGGTGAGTATAATCGAACACCACTCGGGTGTGCTGCTGAACACGGCCATGAAGGGGTGGTCAAGCTATTGCTGGGACGGGAAGATATCGAGCCCAATCGCCCTGATAAGTATGATCAAACACCACTCGGATGGGCTGCTTTCCAGGGACATGAAGGGGTGGTCGAGCTATTGCTAGGATGGGAAGATGTCGACCCCAATCGCCCAGATGAGGATGCTCAAACGCCACTCGGGTGGGCTGCTGTTGAGGGACATGAAGGGGTGGTCAAGCTACTGCTGGGGCGGGAAGATGTCGACCCCAATCGCCCGGGTGAGTATAATCGAACACCACTCGGGTGTGCTGCTGAACACGGCCATGAAGG
>Ga0307517_10003926_pt1 | contig 23032 bp, 23 predicted proteins | sample 23_EM_MG_FD_194515 | JGI IMG/M metagenome (GOLD analysis project Ga0307517, IMG submission 194515) | Populus trichocarpa ectomycorrhiza microbial communities from riparian zone in the Pacific Northwest, United States - 23_EM | ecosystem: Host-associated > Plants > Roots > Unclassified | place...
TTTTTTATCTTGTGGTATATTTCTTGTCTTTAAAGAGAATATACATACATGTGTGTGTCTATATATATATATATATATATATATATATATGTATGTATCCTTTTCAAAACAAAAAGGATTTTGATGGACATGGCAACAAATTCTCCACCACGTGATGGGTCAGTGATACCATTATCATCATGCATTTTCCCCCACGTGATGGTTTTTAATTTTATTATGGCACGTCTATAATGACAGATATATTTTATTAGTTGAAATTAAAAAACATAAATATATTTATCAATTAACAAATATAAATTTTTTAATCCTAGTAAAACCATCTTATAACAACGTTAGATCATAAAATTTAGGAAGCCAGATTTTATTCAAGTTAGCTTCTCTTTTTCTTTTTTTGCTATAAATATTTCTAAAATACTTCTTGTCATTGTCATGACAATAAGTCTTCTTTATTTTTATTTTTATTTTTTTTTCTTAAGTACTTATCAGTCAACACGTAAGATGGATAGAAATTTGCAGTGTGGGATAAGTTTGTGAGACTATTGTCATTTGCATTTTTTTTCCACAATATATGTAGGCCAGTGGAATGGTTCATGAGACCATTGCTATCAAGTGATTTTTCTACAAGATGGGTCCATGAGATCATTGCCCCGTAAGCTTGGGAATGGATAATGTGCTTTAATTTCAATTTAGTTTTTTAAAAAATTAATTAAATGCTTAAGCATAAAAAATAAATCTAAATCAAATTGAAAAAAAAAACATTGACACAAGCTTTTAAATAAAAAAAATATAAAATACATATAATTTGTACTTGTCATTATCTCTCCAGTATTGCTAACACTTAACGAGTCGAACATATAATTCCTGTGTGAATAACGTCAGAATAAATTTAGTTGCATGACATAATAATACCTATTTATTTTTGTATTTTAAAAATATTTAAAAAATAATATTTTTTTAAATGGATTACTTTTGAAAAATCAAGTAGTGAAACACAAGAAGAGTGAAGAATAATCAAAGTGGTGCAACTCCACGTCAATTTTGGTCCATGTTTTTGGTATTAATTTCTTCATCCATTTATAGCCAAAGAAAAGAACATCTACCTTTCTTGTCTCTTCTTGCCTGGAATATAAGGTATGTGAACTTTCGAGTGCCACCCATTTTACTACATAGACCAGATATTTGTCCACCACTTCATCACCATGAGTTATATTTTTTTAAAATAAAAAAAAAATTATATATAAATTTTTTCAACATGTTTTTCATTTTAAAAAAAATTAAGTGAAAAAAAAAAAACTTTATACACAAATGTAATCAAATAAATAAAGAATTATGTATGTTAATAAGTGAAAAAACCATAAACGATGGCTCAAAATAAAAACTGGAAAAGTTGAGAGATATATGTAGATCAAGATATTTAATTTCGTAAGGCGTAACATTTACTCAGTTGTGTTTACTAAATTTTCTAATTAAAATAATTTTTTTATTCCATCAAACGATAATAAAAATAAACATACACATTATAAATTGATTGAATAAAATAAAAGGGAAAAATAATATGCAAGGCTGCATATATTAGAAATATTATTTCAAAATAAATTTTCTTTTTATTTTCAAAAATAAATTTTATCTATACAAAAGATTAAAAAAATATAGATTAATCAGAAAAACCTCATCATAAATTAAATACATAATTAAAAAATAATCATCATTTCAAATAGGCTTTCTAAATAACATAAAAGAGAGAAGAGATATTAATATTAATATTAATAAAAATAAGATTAAGATTAATTTTAAAAAAATAGAAACAAAAGAAACAAAAAATATATATTTTATATAGAAAGTCTTTAAGATGTGTGCCTCTCTAGAAAACTTACAAATCCTTAAATAAACTTGAAAACTTATCTAAACCATAGGACAGTAGTAACCTCGATTATTTAAAAAATATCTAATCCATTGTAATTGAAGGGAGGGTGAGTGTGAAATTTTTTGAAGGATAAAATAGTAAATTTACTATTTCAATATGTGGTAATTGACCAGGACAAACTTTCTAAACATGGGCTAATATTTCAAATTCATAATCCATGAAATCGTAAACTTGAGTTCAATTAAGAAGCTCAATTCTCAACCAATTTAATATTGATTTATGAAATAGATAAAAATATTCTCAATTTTAAAAATTTACTAAAGAAAAAATAACAATAAAAAGAATGAGTATTAAATCTAAAAAAAAATGAAGAAGGGTGAAGTTAAAAAACTATCTCAAATAAAAATAAATAATCAAAATAATATAAATCAAATTTGATAGACTAAAAAATTAAAGGAGGATCAAATTGAAAAAAGCTCAATTTTAGAAATAAATTTAAATAAACCAAATAGGAAAAAAAAAAGAGGAACCAAAAATCCAAAGAAAAAAAATGTGAAGGGCTGAATTGCAAATCTAAGGGTTAGACGTAGATTTTTTGGAGGAGAGAAAAATAAATAAAAAAATTATCAGCGCCGAATTAAAAATATGTTGATCACACGTGTTACCTAGAAACAAAAAGAATGTCAAGATGACACCTAGGAAGGAAGAGAATGTGAAAATGAATAGAATGAGGCGAAAGGACAAGATCACAAGAAGACTTTAGGAGCACCATCTTCCGGTCAGTCACCATCACGTGTAATTGATAAATAGAGAGACATGCCATCTGCTACGAGACAGACCGAGCAACAAACAGATTAGTCTCTTGGTAATAAGAAGAGTATCATCACGGCATTTCCAGGTCAAGTGGCCATAAATGATGAAAGAGGATTCTTCAACTGCATAATAAAATAGAGAATGAGCTCTTAAACAAGGCAATACAAGCCCTTCTTTGCAGCCATTTTTGGTCCTCCTTTCGTGTGCTTAAACATGTTGCAGAAACCTTAAACAATCTCTCTTGCTATTTGCAAATTGTAATGCATGTGGTTACCCACCTCCACTTCCAACCTAAAACATGGACTGACAACAAGATAACCCCGTGACAGATGAAGGAACAAATGCTAAATGTATTAAACATACAACAGCACAAAAGGAGGGCAATTATTCAAAGGAATTGTATTGAGGGAAATTGTTGAATTTTCTTTCTTTTTTATTGAACTCTTCTTATCACTATTTTGCCTCCATAATGGTAACATTACAAACCTTCCAATAGCCAAATGCTCTCTGGAAAATCAGTAGAAAGAGAACCTACCCAGGATTAAATTCAAATTGGGCATCAACTACATAGTATACAAAATCTACTCCTACTTTACGCTGCCATCCCACGACTTTCACCACCTCACCAATCACCATTGTCTTCCCCGTTCAAAATAACCCAGACAAAAAAAAACACCTTGACCACATTAACTTCCCTCAATTGTCCGTAAAGATCGAAAAACAAAAACCAGCTTGTTAGTTTTGTCGTCAGGCTACTCAGATACCCAATATACCACCCCACGTGTCAGTGAGCAAAGAATCTATAAAATCTTTAAGAGGGGTTTGTTCCGTCAGGGACCAGCAATCCAGCGATTCTGGCAGCTACAACTAACAGCTCCTATCTGTCAACTTAACTGTGGTCATCTTCCCAACAGGCTTAATCCTGGTATTTGTGGCTGCCCTCTTTCGACTTTAAAGCAGGAGACAAGTTATGGTTGTTGGAATCTTCGGCTTTTGAAACCTCAATGTTTGAATCATTAGCAAGTTCCGCAGAAGTATTGCAATTAATAGCCGGTAAAACCTCCATACCAGGTCTTAAACTAACAACCTCTTCTCTGGCAGCCAGTTCTTTATTAACATCATCCAACTGGAGAGATTGCACAAAACTATCAGATATTTGATTTATGGTATCATCAGCAAGCAAACCTGGACCATCTACTTTCAAACTAGGTTGTTGTATGGCCTTCCTTTCCTTCAAAGCTCTCTCACATTGATCATAAAATCCAAAATCATCGATGATAGATGTAGGTGCATCATAATCCTTGAAAATTTTCAACATCTCAATACCCTGTTCTAGTTTCACCTGAGTATTTCAGCAAAAAGGGAGAGAGAAATGAAAAAACCCATTAGGCCAAAAGAACTAATCAACAAAAGGAGTTGAAGCCAAAAGAAAATTGGCAAAAAAGATGCTTGACCAGAAAACATTCATCTTGATTGAATGGTATATGCAAATAAGGCTAAACACAGATTCAAAAGGGATAACGAGATTAGCAAAAGCTTAGATGATGTCTGATTCACGAGAAATATGTCAGCAGCTGGAAGTAGATATAAATTAGAACCAGCAAGAATGTAATGAAGTTATAAACACCAAAAATTATCCTTTTAGATCATAAGCAACTAGGCACAACACTCTAGCATTTCCTATTCAAAGAAATAGTACACACAGCCCAGGACAATTCAACACCAAAAAAGAAAATTGATTGCTGTGCTTTTTGGATCACCAGACCACTCCACTCAGCATAAAAAATCATTTTGCAACCTAAGTAATTGTCCTATGTTTCATTACAGAAATAACGAATCAAGAGAATGATCCCTACATTCTAGACACTGAGTCCAAAATAAAATAATATCAATAATAATAAAAGAGGAGAAATGTTGATAATTTTTTTTATAGCTTTACCTCTTGTGAATCTCGACTATGAGTAACAGGCTTGTGATCATTGTTTTCAAGTAGTATGTGCCGGAAACGACTGTTGGGAACATCTTTGATAATATGCCACTGGACTGGGAACTGGCCGTTCCATCTATCTTGCTGCCAATAATCAGCATCCTTCTCAAAATCTACAGGTCCAACCATTTCCGCTACTCCACAGAACTGTCCACTTGCATTGACCTGCACAAAGAGAGAAACAAATCCAAGACCATTAATAAACCAAAAATAAAAATTCTATTTCAGAGCAAGAGACAATTTAAAATAACACACAAGTACGCAGGTTTCAGAAACAACTTGCTCACTAAAATGATTCTGATGTACTTCAAAATGTAAAAGATAACAAGATGCAGCAGGAATCTCCAAAAAGACTCTTTCAGAATCCAGTCTACAAGTTAGAAACCATCCAACATGAACCCATAGACCATGATCACCAAAATTTAGAATTTAACCCAATATAAGATACAGAAGAAGGACAACTTTACAAGGAATAAGGAATAGCTAGAAGCAAGTCTAAGCATGATGGAAGTGATTCAGTTGAATAGAAAAAAAGATGCAGGAAATAAACAGCTTCAAATAATACAAGCACAAGACGTCAGCATGAGACCTTCAGCATGTTGACTAGTTCCATATAAATATTTACATATATAGGTCTGTATTCAAGAAACAACTAGCACTTCCTTTAAACTGACTAGCACATCACAGCATAAAAATCAGCAATCACCTGCTTATTCAACTGACTTCTACTGCCAAACAATAAAAGAAAAGACATTGTCAACAAAGGTCTGTGGCCTTCTGCTGGCTTCTAAAACAAATACAAACTCAATCCAAAAGTAAAATCCCAAACATAAAAACAGCAGAATTAATGCCCAGATCAAAGAGGATGCCCTTTACTATCCATAGATAGCTCGGTCCAAGCTAACATATTCAACCATTTATTACAATTGAATAAACTCTAAAAGCATTAGCTTCAACCAGGTTACCAGTAATCACATTGCCCCTAACATTGATGATAATGGAAAACAAAGCATTAAAATGATGTCAAGTTACATTGACATACCGAAAACAAGAGAAAGACTGGACAGTTTCCTTCCTTTTCCTTTGCTTCACGATACGCAGCATCAATTTTTTTGTTCCCATGCGGCGTGCTTGCCCAAATACTATATTTAATACTTTTATGAACATTATCCTCACTGAAAGACTTGATTATGAAGAACTTGGCATTCTTGTAATCAGTGACAAAAACTGGCCGGTTATATAAATCAAGCTGAACCCCAGAGCTAGCAGAATTGCCTTCGCTTTTACCATAGGAGGAAAGCTGTTCAGTGGTGTGCTTGCCCTTAAGCTTTGAAGCCCTTGGTCCTCGATTACGGTCAAAACCAAGCAGATCATTAGAAGAATAAATTGAACCCTGATCTCTCTCTCTTCTCCTACCCTTATCAAATCCAACTTGTGTCCGGTCATTAGCCCCTGCATAAGAAATTGAACCACCGCCAAAACCAGTGCTCTGATAAGAGCCACCATGCGAGTAATGTCCAACAGAGGAAGTTGATGTATATCCATATCCATGCAATGGTCTTTGCTGATAACCCTGGAACCATTTTAAAAAAAATTACAAGCTCGTTATCAAACACCAAAGGGTCAGCCAAGAAGCTGCTAGTTAAGAACAAGGACAAGCATGCAAGAAGACTCACTAGAACTAATCTTAACCCCTTGCTCTAAGCAGGTAACTTAACAACTTCTAGTAATCATGATGCGTCAAGATCTCGAACAAAATTTACTTCAAAACTCTAAATAAAAGTTAAGGGGTTTTTTTGGGTTTAGAAACTTGGGCATCAATTCTGAAGAAACTAAATGGCAGTAGTGACAAGCAAGGAAAACAAGCAGATGAGGTGAATACGAAAAAGAACTCAAAACTTTAGGAAATCCTAGATTTTGCAATAGCTGGGACAGGATAAAACAAACCTGTGCAGCATGGTGCTCATATGGCCCAAGTATGCCCATTGGTTGAGGATAAGCAGATGCAGATGTTAAAGAACCAGAGCCAGGAGCCCCAGGCATATTCCCCCCACCAAATGACCCATACTGTACCATGTAACCTGACCCTGGTCCAAAAAAGGAGTTCTCACCATTGCTTTCCGATGATGTTAGCTCTGATGAGCCTAGAGGACCTGACGATGGCATATTTGGATTGTAAAATGGTGAAAATGGAATCTGCTGTGGGGAGTATAGCTGGCCATCCAGTACTATAGGAGTTAGAGGTGTAGCAACTGGAGAATATTGGCCGTATCCCATATCAGGATTAAAGCCATATCCAGAATGAAACGTAAGAGATTGATTATCATTGTAGATAACCTGCTCACATCCATGACACAAGAGGAAGAAAAAAAAACAGAATTATTCATTCAAAACAACGGAAACAGAATTCTACAAAAATCCGAAATTGAAAGGAAACGTTCTCACCGATGATAAATGCAATCCATCGGCCGCATTAAGATGATGATGTGGAGAATACCCATCCCAAACACCAGTGCCATGGCCATAACCTAAATAAGCAAAAACCACTCGCAACACTCTAATCAATATTCTGACAAATACAGCTCATTCTTAACCATGAACAATACAACGGGGAAGGCAGCTAACTAACCGGCATAAGGTGGTGGCATTGCCTGGTCATGCGAGGAATAATCATAAACATTGAACTGCGGCGACGGCGGCGGAACAATGCTAAGATCCGGAGGAGGAGGTGCAGTCAAAGAAGATTGGGGGCGTTTTATAATGGCTGATTCCGCAGAAGGAGGATTGGCTGAAACAATCCTCTCATCATCCGCCGAGAGCGACTGATAAATAAATTACTCATAGATAAGGTATAAGAAAATAAATCCCGGTAATTATTAATTAAATAAATAAAAAAACTACCTGGTCCATGGTAGAATTATGGCGATTAGTAAGTGTTTCTCCTGCAACAAGAGATTATTAACAAACTCGGCTATTTTCAAAAAAAGAAAAAAAGAAAAAAAAAAGCATGAAATAAGTAAAGAGAGGGAGATAGGTACCAGGTGAGGGTGAAAGACGATGTTGATTCTCGTCCATGGATTTTGAATTTCAATTTGAGAGAGAGAGAGAGAGAGAGAGGAGATCTGGGGATGGATGAATTTTGTAGTAATGAAAAAGGACGAAATTAATATAGGAATAATTAATTAGGAGTTGATTTGGATTTGGAATTAAAATATTTTTGAGTTTGAGAGGGAAAGGGAAACCACCGTATAAGGAAGAGGAAGGAGGGTTTAGGGTTTTTTATTCATATATGACTAAGGAGCGCTCTATCTTCCCGTCCGCCGTGGCGGTGGCGGTGGCGGAATACGCTCACCTGCAAACAAGGCGAGGAAACACAATAGCTGGACCAAATACTGTATTGTATGGGTGGGGATACCACTCTTTTCAATTTCTTAATCGAAAATTAAATTTCTTAAAAATATATGTTGTGTTGGTCCCGGCGGGGCTCGAACCCGCGACCTTCGGCTCATAAGACCAACGCTCTAACCAACTGAGCTACGGGACCGTTCAGTTACAGCAGAGTGAATTATAAAATATGTTCCAGGTCCTGCTTCCTAAAGTGATAATGACAATACTAATCCTTAGAACAATTTTTTTGTTGCGGTCAGAAAATTAAGGTTACAAATGATGTAAAATCACTGCCGTATCTTTGAAGAAAACTGCAGTGATCTTCTAAGACACGCTAGTTTGACTTGATGAATAAGCATACCATTGTATTGTTAGGACTTATTAAGATCTTATAACAATGGAGTTTGAATATCAATCCGACCAAATCAAGATGCATGCCACTCCAACTTCATAAACTGGATGTTGCCATTGCCACTCATTTGAATCCAGAGGGAGTGCTCAAGAGGTGGTTGTCTTCCATCCGTGCGTTTTCTGCTGAAGAAACTGGCCTGTCCAATTTTGGAGTTGAGCCAGCATTTATCATTTCCCGGGTCGACATCATTGTTTGGCTTACAAGCATAAGCTGAATGCTGATCAAGAGAGGTGGATCCATGCATGATCATTCAAGCCACCTGGTTTACAGAAGAGAGAGCACTCGTCCTCCCAGCATCTGGACAAAGAACAACTTTATTTAGGCATGCTCGAAACTAGTGGAACATTATGATCTTTATATCTTATTTATGGTGATTAATGTTTCCGGTTCTTCAAATGCTGGAATTCCCAATGGCTGTGAAAAGCGTGAATACTCCTTCAGTGTGTGTGTATTGTTGGTGGTTATAATTATGCTACATACTGGTATGATTTTAATCTCTGATGATACTGATGCTGATGCTGAAGCTGAAGCTGATGCTGATGATGCTTATGACGAGGCCAATTCTGAGCTGTAGGGTCTGGATCCTCTTCAGTTAGAGCTTGCCCACCTAGATGACCAGCAGTATGCTAGCTTGTAGGCTGTGCAGACTGATCACTAGTCTTTTGTATCGTCATGTTTTAATTGGATTCTTGATTGAATATCGCCTACTGTTTTAGATCATCACTGGAAAAACAAGTTTGATTTGACATCTCCAGCTCTTGAAGCTTAAAAGGGTTATTTCTTTAAGAACTATTGGAATATGTTTCAATTTTGCACCTATCATGTTACATTGATAATTGGGAGAACTTGTCTTGGCTAGAATATTTTTCGAAATCATTGCTGTACAACTCTTACTCGACTATGGCAATTTTGCAATCTGAACTTGTTGCATCGTGCTTGTAACCTGGGAACGCTGCTCCTTGTAGATGTGGAAATGATGAATAGCTTGTCAAAGACTGATTTTATTACCAGCAAAGCAGCCTTGTTAAAACATAACTAAGTTTAGTTGAGGAGAAATGGAAATCTAACAGGGAATTAATGTTGTCATCATCAAGCAAAGACAAAAAATCCCCCAAACCATTCATTTTGCAGTCTGACAAAGTTACAAATGTCATGCCAATGATACTGTCCAGATAGAGAGAGGTAATAGCAAGGTTTTAGCCACATTGCAGTCCAAATGGTGTTATGAGATGGTGTTTTTAGTCAAGAAAATACGGTGCAGCAGCAACTTTATTCTGGACTTCCTTTTAAACTGCACTCTGGCAAACATTAGTTTGAACTGCAATTCTGGCAGACTTCAAATGGTTGAAAGTTGATGCTTTTGAAACCATCCAAATGTTCGATTTTGAAAAATTGCCAGATGAAAGCAAACCTGGAAATCAGAAGAAATTACTTGACTAATTGAGCATGCCAAAGTTAAGGTCTTCCAATCAAAAGGAGTTTAATCAATCAACACGTATCAACAAAAGGAGTTTAATCAATCAACACGTATCAACAAAAGGAGTTTAATCAATCAAACATAAACTCTTTGGGACCAATGCAAGTTGAGTTGGAAAGCTATCCTCCAGTTGTTCTAGGTGTCTGTGCAAGAAAGAATGACAAGGAAACCATGATACTCAGATGTAGCCCTTTTTGGTAGAATAAGCCATTCAATAATTGACACCTTACTCCAAGTAAAAACAGAAAACTTGTCCAGGAAAAAAGTCCAGAAAAACTAGATAGAAGGTCCTCGATATTAACTGTATAGAATTGAACAAATGCGTGGATATCCATTCCAGAAAGCAACAATAACAATGAAAGTCATACACCATACCATCACACTATGAAAGAAGGATGATTGAACATCAGACCCAAAAGAAGAAGAAAGGAGATGCACAAAAAAAGTGCAAAACAATTAACTGTAGAACATCAACCAAACATGTGGATATCCATTCCAGAAAGTCAGATCGCAATGAAAGTCAAACACCATACCATGACACTATGAAAGAAGGATGATTGAACATCAGGTCCAAAAAAAAGATACCCAAAAAATGTGCAAAATGATGATGAACATACCGACCTTAACGAGCAGTTATTTCAAAAAGGAAGAGCTGAATCATTTCCAATAATTAGCTGAATTGATTGGAATAAAAGCAGCCGGTAGCATAGGGTGCTTTGAGCAGCTGAAACTCTTGCAACTGGACGTTTCCATTGTCATGTAAATCCAAAGAATGCACCCGAGACTCAAGGGATGCTTGTTCCATCCGTGCATTTTCTGATGAAGCAACTGGACAATTTTGGAGTTCAGCATTTATCATTGGCTGTGTCATGCTTGTTTGGTTTGCAAGCATCAGTTGATCCAGAGAGGTGGATCCATGCTCATTCGAGCCCCAAGAAGTGGTTGACAGAAGAGAGAGAGCACGCCGAAGATCTGGTGCTACCTCAATGTTAGAAGTTAATGCAGACCCCTCGAAACCTGTTAAAAATAAAAAACAAACAAATGTACACACCATATTGTTGTTTGATTTTGTGTAAGAAAAGGCACCAAAAAAGGGGAGTCAACTTTGGAATGTGTGAATGTTAAGAAAGTGAGCAACAACGGAAAACAAACATAAAATTCATGTTATGCCCAACCAATCTTTTCCAACAATCTTACTATTTATGAGTGAAACAAACCTTGACTAAAGACCTGGGGTGTACTTCTCTCAAAAGAGATAATTTTATCCGAGTCTGTTGGTATTGTTGAAGCTGCATCTGGCACTTCATTGCAGGGATAGCTAAGCTGCCTATGGATGCCCCCTGCTTTTGCAGGCCTAATAAAAAAATCTCCGGCGTGAGTGACTTTAAAGCCGCACTCGCTTTGCCAAGTTGAATTTCCTGCCAGGAAAGGCACCCTATTCAATACAACATTCATCTGCTGTCTACCATCTGTAAGGGTACAAGAAATGGCAGCAAACCAGGCTATGATCAGGAAGAATTATAATGTAGAAGAAAATACTTTCTACTAGCAGTTATAGAGACTGAGATATAATAATCGCCTATCATACATTGTTCACTAGGGTTCCAGATAAATAGCTATTTGATTAAAGATTTTTTTAAAAAAAATAGAGTCAGCCAGAAGGGAAGTAAGGAGCTAACCAACATTGAATCAGTCATAATAACAAGCAAAGCATCAGATGCAGATAGGGATTCTTATAAGGATTTATAATGGAACACATGACAGCTAAAACCTTTGAAATTGAAATGACAACCATAAAATGATGATGGTGATGATGATGGCCTTGCTGAATTGAACCGGATTGCCTCAGGTTGTGGCCTCCGTCGCCTTGCATTGTGATCAGAGAGACGTCTACGACAGCTTCGCTTCTTGTCATCAAACTCTGATAATTCATGGAACCTAAACAAAAATTTATTTTACAACTTAAATGCAGCATCAACACACTTATTTAGCAGTAGATAATAACATTAGAAAGTAAAACCAAATGCAACAAAGCTAAACCCTGGAAAATAAAAACAACTAATTACTAGAATTCCCCAGAAATCAAGGTTCGAAGTACCGACCTGCTGCACTGTTGGCAAAATCGGCGTTCCATGCCAGCAACAATAACCTTTGGGCTTTTGGAATGTTTTTCACAGATTCTATGCCTGCGATGGTAATCTTTAGCTGACTTGAGATCAAGGTTGCATCCTTCCACTTGGCAACGTGGAGACTGTGTACTTGGATATGATGCCCTAGATCTCTTTGTTGTAGCAGTACAGGAAGTGGAAACAATAGATGAAGACGATGATTTGGCAGTGCTGGTAGTACAAATGTCTTCAAAGTACATCCGTTTACCAAGCTTCAAGCCAATTACTGGTTCACCAGAGCTAGCAGAAGCACCCAGAGATGGAATATTCTCAGTACTTTCTACCCTAGTCAAGTCCTTTCTAATGATAACTCCAGGAAAACCATCTGCAGTGCTATAAGTCTTGATCCCCCCCTTCAATGAAGAGTCGACAGAGGGTGAAACTGAGCTCTTGGATGAAGAGCAATGCCACAAATCAGAGCTTGATAAACCACCACCAGACGAATAAGTTATTGCTTTATCAATTGCTCCATCTCCCTCTGTCTCATGGTATGCCAATGGTACTTGTTTTGGAATGTCACTAGCCTTGGCACTTAACCCTGCTATGTTCTCCCAGTTCCCCTCAGATGCAGTGGAGTTCCAGTCCATCACAGAAATTGACCTTACAAAACAGATTTAGGTTCTCTTCTTCCCATACAATACATATACAATCACCCTAGCACAATCACTTCTGCATGCATAAATTCAGTGTTTCAGAATCATAACTGGAGAAAGCTTCAGTGATAAACATGTAAAACATGCTGAATGAGCAGGAAACAGAGAAAGCTTAAGTGATGTGAAACATGTAAAACGTGTGGAAAGCGCAGGAAACAGTCATACCTTGCTAGTTACAGTGAGGGTTTAGCCCAATGCACTACTAAGACCTAAAATGAGAAATTAAATTACACACAAGTTGAACAAAATGAAAATTACCCTGTAATTAAAGGAAATGTGAAGGTATGAGAGATGTGCAAGCAATTGATATATTTCTCAATTATTGAGATTCAGCATCTAGACTTAGGTTATGGGTTACCTTCAAGTCAAATTGCAGGGTGTTTCTTGGATCCTCTGTTTAAGCAAATATCGTGTTAGGAAGGCAGTAAAAATTCGCGGTTCCCTTTGAGAAAAAAGATCAGGACCTTCACGACCCAGTTTATAAGAGGCTTGCAGAAGCTAGACAGAAAAAAGGAGGAAGCAGCCAAAGAAGAACAGTTGGCTTCACATAAGAAGGTCGCTTTCAGCCCATCATTCTATTTAGATTCTTAAACTCCCTTCCCAAGAAACAAACAAGAGAAATCTAATCTGTCGAGTCATTCAAGTGGACCTTTCCCTTTCCCATCTTGGACAAGAAAATAATGCTCAGCACATTTAACCTGAGCAATGCTGCCACCAGGTTGCTAACAAAGTCACCATAGAAGCTCTAAGCTCCACCAGGTCACCCCCAAGTTACAAAACAGAATCCTAATAACCAGACATAGTGAAAAGTTTAAACCAAATCAGTAGAAATTGTGCCATTTTCATAGCATCTGAACTATTATGCAAGTTTTCTTAGTAGCTCATATCAATAAGAGCAGACCATGCAAAAGTTTAACTGAATAAAGTGAAAAGAAGCATTTATCTGAACTTTACAGCAATCACAACTATTACAAGTATGAGCCATCTGCTTGATAGGTTCCCAAATAAGCAGTCACTTTACATAAAATATAACCTTTTTGTTATTGTAAAATAGATTCACCGAAAGAGAAAGATGATCAGCTGCTATCTAACTCTATATGATTACTGGTAAATTGATAATTCAACCCTGCAGCAGTTTACTGCCCTAAATAATTACTACCCTTAGCAGCAGCTGAAAGCATTCAAGTCAAAATTGTCCATTCATTGCCACCAAGGCCTCATGAATGAAGTTGACAAATAATGTCAATTCAATTTTCAAACAATAGAATGCAGCAGTATTAACTGTCTTTCTCCAATTAGCTTGACAGATAGGTTTCCCAAAGATTCACATGTTCCTGACAATTTCTCAATGCACACAAGTCTGATTGAAAAGTAACTATTTCATTAAAAAAAAATTGAGACCATAACACGTTGCTGCATAATGGACCACTTCTTAGAAAACAAGAGAACATGTAGCTCCTCATATCAAGTTTTCACTTCCAAAATAAGCTATCAATTTCTTCTTCTTTTTTAACAAATCAAAAGGCACTTGTGTAACCATTATTCTATTAGCAATGAAGAAGATAATCATGATGATGATTCTTCAGCAAAACCATGAAGCTCTTACAAAGAAAAAGAAAACATACACCAATCAATCAGAAGTCTATGCCCACATGATAGTTTTTTTTTTCAATGGTGATGTATAATTCTCTTAACAGTCAAATTCAATATTCACAGGTTCAGAAATAATTCAAAAACTTAGGTTTTCTAAATGAATCAACATTTATTGCACCAACAATACATGTCATTGAAGGACAAAACAACAATAAACCACGCAAGTAACTAACAAATCATAAATTTTGGCATCCTAGTTGTATTTGTTATCTTTCTCAAGTCAGCAATTGTTTCCAAACTACCCTCATCTGCTTATACACCTCAAGGGAGCAAACATAGAAAGATTTACAAAATCTTTCCTTTTTGTTTAATTGTAAATCCTAAATAATTTCCATAAGTCCCATTTTATCACTTAGCCTCATCCCACACAAGAAGCCAGCCACATCATCACATGCACTCACAGCTACATACATACACACATACATACATACATAAATACACACACATACACATACATCCATACATGCATTGACTCATCCTTATCCTTATAGTCAACCATTCATCAATACACCTAAAAAAGAAAAAGTCATTTCTTTAACATCCTTCCTTGGAAACTGAGCTCTTGGATTTACTTTAAGCAAAACCAAAACCACACACATTTCATTCACCTAAAAATCTACAACCCTAAACATAACAGACAAATATTTCAAATTTATAAACAGAACCCATTTTCTCTCTCACAAAACCCATGTCAGAAACACACACAAAAAAAAAAAAAAAAACACTTTAGAGAGAGAGAGCTTTAGTTATTATAGAGAGAGAAATTTGATAAAGTTGCAGACTTTACAGGTAAAACTGAGAGAGTGAGAGCTGATGCAGCTTGACAGAAAGGGGGGGGCATGTGAGCTGAGTTGAACCGAGTCAGGAGGCCGTGTTGTCTCAGTGAGTGAGTTATGTACTAAAAGTGGAAAGAGAGAGAGGGAGAGGGAAGGGAGAAAAAGCAGTAAAGCCATAGATTTGTTACTATTTATAGTCTTTTTTTATTTTTTTATGTTTTATTTGTGTATATAATAATTAAAGTCACTTATAGAGGCATTTACTTTGCGTCCTTCGTGACGTTAGCCTCGCCACGTATTCAAATTCTTAGTTTGGCCTCAGAGTTTAGGTTTATTACGGGTAATGCCACTGTCAGGGAACATTTGTTTTTTTGGGGGGTTGGACAGTGATACCTCTTTCCATTTGGGTTGGTGGGATGCGACAGCAAGAAAAGTCCAAGCTACTTTTTAATACTAAAAATGCCCTTATTTATCTTTCTGAATTACAATATGGTCCCTCATTCTTGGACTTTTCCAACATCCACGAAAACCATTCAAAGAATTGGGAAGGAAAAAAAAAGAAGTCAACAAAGACTTGTTTTTTGTTTTGTTTTTGAAACCGTAACCTCAAGAAAGAAAGAACACAATGACAAACACGTAAGAGAATAAAACTTGGGGGTCATCTTTCGCCAGGAAAGTGGATGCTGAATTCATCTGGTTTGATCATGTGCTTGTTGGTGTCATCCGAGACATTGTAATTTAAGACGCACATTTATAGTGGGGGACCTTGAGTTGTTGTTGAGTTGCCTTGCCATGGACCATCCATTTCTGGTCCCTGCTGCTACAGAGCTCAACTAGTTCCTATCTTAGCTCGAAGCGTGACAGCCTGCCATGCAACTTTGTAGCAGCAGGAAACATGAAAAGCTAGAAGAAGCATTGCTGCTATTTGTCAGCTGGAGTCCGAGCCCTTACCCTCCTCCATTAACCCGCGAGAGTATGAACCATCAAAGTATCCAGACGGACAGAGATGTGTGAATCCGTACGCAGGATGTGATCTGGGAGGAGCATAAATGATGTCCCGTGCTGGTGATAAACCAGGAGGGGATATGCCAAATCAGTAAGCCTTGTTCAAACATCAGGAATAACTAGTGAACATGTATCATTTATGCATATATACAAAGGAAATCGATCCATTGGAGCAGATCAAACGAATGAAGACATGCAGATTGTCATTGAATCACATGAAAATCATGTCAACAGAAGGTATTTGAACAAAGAACAAACTCCTTCCGCAGAGAATAAAGGTCTAGCCTGGGAGTTCATTGTCTCCATGTACTTAGTGTTAGCAAAAAGAGTAAATTTAAAAAAAAAATTAGAAATTTTAAGTATCATGTTAGATAAATCTAAAGTTGTTTAGGGTTTATATTAAAAATCAGATATTTTTTTTTGCTTTAAATGATTGCTTCAAGGCCTGGTTATTGTAAACCACAAACCGTTCAATTTTCCGGCCTCTAACGGTAATTCACACGAACCACCACCAGTGAGAAATCTCGTAAATTCTTTTAGAAGAGAGTAATTGTTATACTTTTGAGTGCCAGTTCTTTTCTTTGTGTTTAGATGTTTATGTACTGAATTGTTGTACTATCTTCAAACATTAAAAAAATAAAGGCATAACATTTTATTTACAGGGAAACCTAAAAACCTTATAAAAGACAAATATTTATTTTAGGATAATTTTAGAAATTTATTAAATCAAATCCCTACATGATTTTTTCTAAGTCTAGAATTGTAATCCCCTATATTAATTACATCATTAATTTTTAAAATTTATTTACAATTACATCACATTTAATTAATCATCTCATTTTAATTTCTGACCAATAGTTCTTACATGTGTGACCCATTAGGTTTCCTAATAAATTGATCCAAATATAAATCATAATTCTAAATAAAATAAGATTAAATAAATTAAACAATTTAATTTATTATCAATTCAATAATTGATTGATTTATATTTAAAGATCAAATATAATGTTTAACAATCTGTCATGATTCCTCGAATATTAGAAAAATTATAAGTAGTTTGACTTAACTTTTCAAAAACTAATTTCTTAGTATAATTATTATTCATTCATCATAAAATGTTTCGATTTAGACATTATAACATGAAGTATGTCTATTGTGTTAAATTATTTTTTATTCTTTGAATGAGATTTGAATCTCATTCCACATTGGTCAATGATTTTACAATCAATATTATTTAAGAGCATATAAAACATTTTTTCTAATTCATCCAGGAGTGATGAATTATCTCTTAATAATTCAAATACATTCATATAGTTTATATTATACCCAATATATGTCAGGTTGTTACCCTTGATTAGGATAACATGTGATCGGGATCAAAACATAACACTCACTCCCTATATAAGATAATTTAATGGTTTTAAGTTTAAGCATCATTTATACAACTATCAAATGATCTTTTCCATAAACATTAGTGATCTCTCTATACGAAATTCTTTTGCAGGTCAGTTAAGTATATATGTCATCTGACAAGTACCTGCATTTTAGTTTCAGGTATCCGTCATACTTTAATTTATAAAAGCAACTGCTTCCTTTCATAAAAGAATGAACATCATATGCATCAATATGCATCGGTCTTAACATTTCTAATTAATGTCCAATTTTTAATAGAATATTGACCATAAACATTTTGAAACAACTTTGATGTAATATGAATCTCATAATTATAATAATTTTATAGTTTTTTATGCAGAACATTTTTATTCTACGGACTTTGTTTTTATTTTAAATTCATTCATCAAATATTAGATTTATTAATTAAATATAAATATATATTACAAAAAATTATTAATAATAAATATGTTTTATATGAGTAAAATCAGTAATACATGTATGAGGGACTATATGCCACAAAAATCGGGGAGGTAGGAAAAAATGTAAGCATTCATGGATCAGACCAAAAAATTTCGGCTAGTGACGCTTCATTTCGCGGAATATGTTTGCCACCTTCGGGGATAATCTTGGTAGGTATTTGAACAACTGTAACACAAACACCATAAGCAATCAACAAAATCATCAGATTTCTCGAATAAAATCGTGAGCCTATGAACAAGCAATGGGCAGTGCAAGACTCCAACTTACTTTCCAACTCTTTCAATGAGAAGTAAACAGAGGTCAAGTTGTCAAATAGTTAATAGAGGTTATAAAATCTATCTAATCTTAATCTTAAAATGGCTGATAGCCTTCAGCAATCTCTCCAGTTTATTACCATGGACACAGTATCATCCCATGGAAATTTGCTTTTCCTTTCCATATGTAACACCTTTCCCGACCATTTGTCTTATAAAGTCATAGCTAAGCACAGGGAAGGGCAGTAGCAGCTGGGTGATGAACTAACACAGCCACCTCATTCATTTAAATTTCAAGTAAACTCTAATCACTTCATTTGCTGATATTCCTATGTGGAAATTAATGATGTTTGGAAGGTAATCAGTTCCAGTTTAACTGCAGACAGACAGTGGATGTTTTTCGGAATTAAGGTTTTTATTGGAATTCATTCGATGAAACACTTATTTGAGTCAAAATAACATACCCAAAGCTTCACACATGCATCAATGACAACAGGTACCAAGCAGATAAAAATGGTGATAGCAGACTGGTCAACTTCAAGTCCATAGTGCTCGAAGATTACCTCCAGCAAGGTCTGCCAACCAGATTCAGAGTGATACCTACAGTATTCAATTTCATAAGGGATAATGTTCATTATACAAACAAGCGTGTAAGTGAAAATTATTAGGAGAATAGTGAGCATTTTTTTTAATAACGCATCCTGCAAGAAATATTATCGTGTCAGCTTGCTCACTTGTGTGTGTGTGTGTGAGAGAGAGAGAGAGAGAGAGGCAAAGATTATATGGAATTCAAATATCTTCAATAAACTGCAACTAGTGCATCATGGACATATATTGTTTGAAAAGAAAGAAAAAATTCCAAATTTAAAAGCAAAATCAAGTCGGATAGGGAGGAGGAAGTGAAGTTACAGACTTCCACATTCACTATAGTGGCTGACACCAAGTTATTTTACATTTGTTCTCACTTGCATGAATTCGATCAGGGCCAACTTCTGAACTAGCATATAAAATAAAATGTCTTTGGCAAACACGTGCTAATGAGAATAATTTTGTGAAGAGCAGAAAATATTACCCCAAAAAAATATCTGTGATAAGTATGATTAGAAATGCCTTCCCAGTATCTGAAACATTGTTTAGTATTTTATAACCTGTAAATTTCAGCAAAGCTACCTGCAAAAGTATAAAAATAAGAAGGAAAAAAAAATTGTAACAAACATGACACAAGAGTATGATAGAACTAAGCATTTCCAAACGTAGTTTAAGCAGAACAACCATTGAGGGCATATAACTACAATAAGGCAAAAACCATTCAGCAAGTCTCTATGCACTAACTCCAGAACTGCTCTATAACAATTTAGATGAGTAAATACCTCTGAAAGGTACATAAGTGGTTCGTTGTTTTCTTTAAAAAGATAAATGATTCTCACAGATATGAAAACAGACAAGGTGAAAATTGATAGAAGCATGAAAAAAATTGCAACTTTAGAATAAGGTGACATGCCACTTATTGTTTCCACATAATTGCAGTTTTTGATGGATAGATGATGGCAATTATGATGACAGTGATGGAGGCCTCACAGTGATGTGAAACATATCAATTCCACACATAAAAGGCATTATGCATAGAGAACGACTGATAACTACTCACTTTACTCTGATTGAAGTACAAAAGAACGAATATTGAGACCCCAAAGACCATATCTGACCATATGTTGGCAAATGATCTACGGTTTTCTAACCTCCACTCATCTCGTAACTCTAACCTGTTTAAGCAACCAACCAGAAGTTGAAAAGAACAGAATTCACATCAAGATGTTTACATTTGTAATCAAAGAGCACAAGGAAAGCTTTCCAAGGTATGTATTTATAGGGAATTAATCAATGTGATTTAATGTTTTGAAAATAATCCTAGAATTAAAGTCTAAGAATACCATTTGAATGAATCTTCTACTCATAAAATGCATTGAGACGCAATTCACTAGAGGAATCAGATTGATAACAAACATGAGCTGGCAAAGCAAGCACAAAAACATGTTATTCTTACGCTTTATGCCTTAGCTCCCTCCATTCCTCCTCATCGGAGAGAGGTGGAGATTTACCAATCTCTACCTCAAGCTTCAATCTTGCTTTTTCCAATTTTATTTCCTTAATCATCTCAAGCTTTTGATTTTTTCTCACATCAAGCATCTGTGCTGCAAGTGGTACAGTCTTGACATATCTGTTCATGACATGGATTAATAAACTTAATTAGGAAGACAGAGTTTTAAGTGCACCATAAGCATTGTTTTAAACATATCAGGTGAAGAAGAGAGCAACATAGAAAATCAAATATTTCTTGTTGTTAAGATTAGGAGAAGTCGCTTAAGAAACCATTTTGACCTAACTGTTACCTGTCTAAGAAGGGCATGAGAACGTAGTCATGAACTGCAAAGTCCAAGGCCCAGGGTATGATTATCAATACTGCCAAAAATTTGGCCTGCAACAAGATGAATATGGCTATGGTATTGAGTACAAGCATGCCAGATTGATAAGCAAATTTTCAAAATTAACCAGAGCATACAGAAAATCCATCTTCACAACATGCAAGGTAACTTGACATGAAGCAGTCAAGTTCAACAAAGATCAAAACATGAAATGTCCACTTTGAACAGTTTTGATAACCATACACTTCAATCATATCCAATTAAATATCCATCAAGTCAATGATACTCTATTTAGTTTTATTACATGAAACTTAATCCTAAAAGTATAGATACTTTTATCATCCTATATATTGATGTGCCATATGGGGATAGGATTGCCCATCCCTTTTCATACGGATGTCCTTTATTTTGCGTCACTATAGCATAGGGTGCTGCAAAATTCTGTCCCATCCGATTCAGTCTACGCAATACACAAGTTAGTGTTGTCCCTAAACAACAATGTTAAAGTTAGTGGTAGCATCAACTTCATGAGATTAGCGCCACAAATTTTGACACAGTCACATAGACAACAAATTCTCGATTGGCACTATGAGTATGTAATGAATAGAAATGGAAACCCTTTAAACAATCTACCCCGACATAGGAAATGATGGCATAAGGCAGTGCTCTGAAACAAAGTGCAATGAAGTGAAACTCACTTACCGAGTTCAATGAGGCATACCGGAACACGCGGTCTTCATAAAGCAAATCCTCCTCTTCCCTACCAAAAACCAAATCTCTAACAGACTCGACAAATCCTTTCTCAGGTACAAGGTCAGTAGGATCCGACCGCACATCCTCCACTGAGCCCCCATTTCCAATTCCACCATTTCCATCAAACTCTTTACTCCACCATGAACCATTACTATCATCATCATGACCATTATCACCATAATCCACAATCCAGTCCTCCCACTTCCTACTCTCCTCGTTCAACATATCTTCTTGTGCTTCTCTCAAGTCAACAATTGCCTCAGCTCTCCTCTTCCATGCCTCAAATTTCTCTTCCTCAGACAACTCCTCATCACTCGAATTCTCAGACAATTCAGCCTCGGCATCAAGCATATCATCATCCTTTAATCCAAGCCAATTCCCTTCTTCGTCAATAAAAAACCTTTGCCACCAACCTCTCTTTCTCTTAGAATGATTTTCGCCTTTCTTCTTTGCATTTGCAACGACCCCACAAAATCCCCGGCTCTTATTACCGAATTGGAGTAGCAATCTGTATGATTTTGTTAATGAATTCCTGTTCCTAGGTGGGTTTTGGCTTTGGTTAGTGTTAAAGCTAAGGTTGTTGCATAAGACCATTGAAGTGGTCATCAAGAACCCAACATTTTTAATCTTCTCAAACCAAAGACAAAAAACTGCTACTCCAGATTGCTGTAATCATAAAACCATCAAACTTCTTCTTATCAGACAAAAAACAAGACAATTCCTTGAAAATTCAATATCTTGACTACTAAGTTGACCGTGAAAAAAAATAAGCTCAGAAATTCATACCCTGAGCTGAAGAACACAAAAAAAAAAAGGAGAAGAAACAAGAAAAGAAGTGGACTTTACAACAAAAGAAGGGGTTTTTGTAATTGTGATGAAATAAAAGCTAACCTCAGCTTAAAGGCTAGAGAGGGAAAGCAAAAGCAAAGCCAAGAGGATGACGGTTTTTTAGCTTTCACTCTCAGTACTGGATAATAATAATAATAAAAAAAAAGAATTAAGAATTCCATTTAAATTGCTAATTACTGTGTTAACCTTATAGATTCGTGAAAGATAATAGGAAGAAAAATGGTGAATCTTCAATGTAGCCCCTAACGTGTTACCTCATTATCAATTGATTGCCAAAACTTTTGCTTTTATAAAAATAAAATAAAAAGTAATCAACATTGAATAATATTCTTTTAATAGTAGCTCATCGTTCATCCAATTTGGAAGGGAGGGTTTGGAAAGTCCTACTAATGATATCAGGGGTGATTATTTTCAGTTCGATTCAGTTTTTATCCAAAAAAATAATTAAATCGAATTTAAAAAAAAAACTGAAACCGGTTCAAACCGACTGGTTTCGGTTCGGTTTTTTAGGACAAAAACCGATTCAAACCGGTTTGGCTCGGTTTTTTTCCGGTATGGCTCGTTTTTTTCCGGTTGGGTTCGGTTCGGTTTTTTCAAAATTTTAATCGATTTTTTTTCATGGTTTGGTTTTTTCAGTTTTTTTTTGTTTTCTCGGTTTTCTTGATTTTTCGATTTTTTTCTCA
>Ga0307517_10003927_pt1 | contig 23029 bp, 18 predicted proteins | sample 23_EM_MG_FD_194515 | JGI IMG/M metagenome (GOLD analysis project Ga0307517, IMG submission 194515) | Populus trichocarpa ectomycorrhiza microbial communities from riparian zone in the Pacific Northwest, United States - 23_EM | ecosystem: Host-associated > Plants > Roots > Unclassified | place...
ATAATAATAATTAACATTTTATAAATTATTTCAAATAAAATAAGTAACAATCAAAAGAATGAGGATCAAATTTGATAGATAAAAAATTTCAATAAAAAATGATAAAGAAAAAGAAAATAACAATTATAAAAATGAAGACCAAAGTTAATATAAAAACTAAATTTTAAGAGATGAAATTGAAAAATAAATATTTAAAACAAAATATATATATCAATCAAAAGTTTGAGGACCAAATTTGATATAATCAGCAAATAATATGACATTTTTAAATTTTTAAGAACTTCTAAAAAATAATTATTACGTAAAATGATTTCCTTGTATTCAAATATAAGGAATTTCATCCTACACATATAACGATGAGAGCTTGAATACCATTATAAATAATACAAGGACCATCATGACAAGTATAGGAACTACTAAAGAAAGAAGAACAACAACTACTAATTAATCCACTAATATATTTTCAAAAAGTCAAAAGCTAAGTGATAAAAGTTTTATGAAATTTTCTAAAATGAAGATTAAAGTTGGTTGCATGTACTTACTGAAATATCCTAATCTCAAGGGAGTTGATCATTTTGGAAGCCCAATCTTCTCTCGGCTTCTAAAAGAGAACTTTCGCACGTGTAAAAACACACAGAACAAGAAAAACCCCATTGAGAAAATTAAAGGTGATGGGATTTGTGTTGCCCTTTTTGTGAGAATATTCTGCAGACACTACACCAAGAGTTCTGAATCCGGATTTGCAAATGCAATTATTGGCTGATTATCACAACCAACAACAGCTCACTAGAACCCTAAAATTAATGAATCTTAGAATGTTCCAGGTGCACAAGAGACTGGGATCTGTAGATACTGAAAGCGAAGTTATTTAATAATCGCGATGAGATTCCTTCTCTTCAACCTGGTGATTATTACTTCTCAAACTCTTTGGTAGTCTTTTGAAGGAAAAAGAACTGATCTTACCGTTCGTCACAAGAGTTGACTGTTGCTGGACTCTGTCATTCAAGATTGGCTGGTGGGAAAGGAGCATTTGTTTCGGACCTGACCTAGAGTTCCAGTCAAGACACCAAGGTTTGACATCTTCACCATGGACCTGGAAAAGTCCCTTCTAAAGGTTGTTCCATCATCTGAAGCATAAACTGCCACAAATCTTGCAGTATTCTCATCAGCCATCAATTGTTGATCAGCAAATAGAAGTCCTCTACCCCCCAACAAATTCTGATAGTAGTGGTTATCAAAACGTGCTCCGGATGGTATAGAAGCGGATGATCCTTGGAAAATCATTGCCGAACTAGAGTTCCTCATCTCCCTTGATGTCATAGAAGCTACAGTTCCATCATGATTGGTGCTGTTGCTATCCTGACAAGCAAGTCTCAATTCATTTAGGAAATCATGATCTACAGAGGCATCTGGTTGTCCTGTCCCAGAGAAGTTAGTGAGGCGATTCCGGATGAAGTCACAGCTGATTTTGCCCACATTATGAGCACCTATAGAATCAAGAAATTTATTCAGTCCATGATTGATTCTATAATTTCTTGGAAGACATAAAGGGGAACAGAGAGAAAGACGCACAGTAAGTACCTAAGAGATTGACTGTTTCTCTTTCATCAAAACCTCTGCGGGAAAAGAGGAAAAGTGTTCGGGTGATGTTATCATTGGGCTTTGGAATCTCGTCCATGGCTTCATCAAAGTAGGATTGAGTACTGTCTCTCCTGCCTGTAAAAACTGGATAAAATGGACCACCAGCCTGCAAGATCAGGCAAGAACGAACACCATCAGCGTTGATGGTGAAGAAGATATGGATGAGAGTAAAGCAGCGGCATACTAGGACTGATTCAGTTCCTTTGTTTCAGAAATTTCAATAACCAAACAGAAGGAAGGGAAGTGATGAAACTTCAATCAAAATAACAAGGTCCTAATGCTGTTTCATCACCGTTAAACATTTCAGATCATAGACTGCAAAATTTGTAGTCTAATTAACTGAAATTTTCACTCAGAAGGAGTCAGATTCAGATACTTGTCATTAACGAAAGCTCTTCCTACGTTTTTTTTTTTCAAAACAGAAACACCCGAAACCTAAAGAAAACTAAAGCTTAGTTCAATATCGAACTCAATGAAGAAAAGATTAAAGCTGCTGAGTGCTAAGTCCATGTAAAGAAAACAAAGCAATAGAAGTACAGACCAGCACAACAGCATCTCTGGTGGCAAGTGCAAGGCTGTCAGCACATGAAACTACTCCTGGGCATGCATTGTCAAGCTCCTCCTTGATCATGTCAATCTCATTAATACCTCTCAAGGTCTTGTTCGGAGCGGCCTGCCTCTCAATGGAACGGTTTTTATTCCCATTGCTATCATCCAAGAAGACTGAAGCATCACAACCCTGATTGTAGTGATCCCACAAGATCAGTAATAAGTAACGATATAAAAAACATTACCATGAATCAATATCTAGATACATACAATGAAAAGAAATCTGAATTAATATCTAGATACATGCAATGACAAGAATTCTTATTGTTAATAGCAAGACTCAGCATCCAGATCAAATTTGTGGTTATCTGCCTAAGAAATTAAAGAGTGCCCAATCAATCAATGATAGCTCCTCACGAAAAGTGTCTCCACAAAGAATTTACAGAACCAAACAACTGAGAATACCAGGCCAAGAATTGAAGCAAGGATGCACAATAACAAGAGAAGAAATTTCATAAAACAAGCAATTTAAGGCCTATACAGACCTGAAAAGTTAAAGAGCCAAGTAGCCTACTGCAACAGAAAAATAACATAAAACTAATAAACACGAGGCAGACACACTTTGCGTGTAAACAAGCACACCACAAAAACAAAATCCCAAATTCATAAGAACCCTACGATCATCAACAAACAAGAAACCAAATTCCCCATTTGGGAACAACTGTGTAGTGATCAAACTCCCTCAAAGAAAGGAAAGAATACACAGAATCCACAAACCTGGCCACTTGAAATAACCCTCAAAGAACTACAACAAAGAAACCCCAATTGAGCAAAACCCTTGCACACATCGACATTTAGAGAAAAGAAAAGCCACAAACATTTAAAGAAAAGAAAACCCAATTGAGGAAAACCCACAAAAAAGAATTAAGAAGAAGAAAATAGCATACCTTGATGAAGCAATCATGGAAAAGAAGCCTTAAAAGACCAAAAGAAATATCATTTTGCTGCATGTAAATCCTTGCCATTGTTGATCTAACAATGGACTCAGCTTGTGGACAATTCTGGCGATAAAAATCGTATTCAAGACCGTGAAGCTCATCAGCTAAAGAAACAACACGTTCTCGAGTACTTGTGGCACTCTCTCTTTGTAGAAAAACAGAAAATGTTTTCTCTTCTTTTTCCAGCTTCTCTCTTTTGGCCCTTTCCTCCTCCTCTATTTCAGATGGAAATTTTAAAGAAAGAATCACAGAGATTATGAAGATAACTATAAGTGTCTTTGTCTTTCTCTTCATTAACTTTGCCATTTCTCTCTTCAATCAATCAAGTTCTTGATTTTTCTTTTCTTTGAAGAAGCAGAAAGAGAGAGGGGCGGGTTTGTAAGTACTGAGAGAGGGCGGGAAATGGAGGTGAGGCAGTTATGTTTCTTGAATTGACGGAAATAGCCTACAAACAAGTATTATTTTCAATGAGGTTGGCATGGGGTTGTTGGTAATTTGGATGCTTAATGCGGTAGTTATTGCTATGAAGTATGAACTACTCTTGCGATGAAAAATATCTAATTGATGAAAAAATACAACACTTACATTATTAGCTCGTGGTTTGCTGCGTGGTAGATTGTTTTTTTAATGTAAAAAAATATTTAATTATTGTTTTTTAATAAAACAAATTTTAATTATAAGTTCATAATATAATTTCTATTTAATTATGTTTAAAAAAATATATTGATATAGCTATATATTAAATAATATTTTTTTTAAAATATTAAAATTACAATATATTATATAATACGGATTAATTTATTAAATCTAAATCTCGGAATTATAAAACATTAACAACCTTATAAAATAATTTGGATAAATTATGAAGATTAACGTAAAAAAATTTAATTTTTTCAGCAAGGTTCTGGTGGTTGTATTCGCCGAGAAACCCCGTTTCTTTGACAAGTTGCCTATAATCTCAACAAGGTTCTGGTGGCTGCATTCGCCGAGAAACCCCATTTCTTTGACAAGTTGCCTATAATCTCAACAAGGTTCTGGTGGCTGCATTCGCCGAGAAACCCCATTTCTTTGACAAGTTGCCTCGCCATTGATGGATTCTTTTGTTGGAGAAATCCTTGGATGATGACATTAAAGGTGGTGCCTTCGTTGCTTGCACAGCCGTCCTCTTCCATTTTTCTTGAAAGCTTGTGTGCTTCAGTAAGCAACCCTTTCTTGAAAAATCCATTTATTAACGCAGTGTGTGTATAAAGGTCAGCACGAAACCCTTCATGAGGCAGTCTAGAAAACAGTTCCTTACCTTGTTATTTTCTTACCACGGCGGCGGCGGCTGCTTTTGAAAGCAGAGATTTGAAAAGAAGCCTATCATAACACCCATCTGTTGTTGAAGACGAAGAAGATGTTGTAGGCCGAAGCAGAATCAAATCATGGCCGCAATTATTGTCTTTCCTCACTGCCCAGGTATATCTACTGGCCTGTTTGGAGGAAATAGAATTGTGGTTAGTTTTTAAAATATTTTTTATTTTTAAATATATTAAAATAATATATTTTTTTATTTTTTAAAAATTATTTTTAAAATTAGGATATTAAAACAATTTAAAATATAAAAAATTATTTTTTAATAAAAAAATATTAAATTATTTAAAAACATGAATTAACCTACATTTCCAAACACCCAAATTATTTCATTTCTATTATAATCTCTAAATAATTTCTCTAAAAACAAGTCACTTGCTTCACCATCACTGGTACTAATGAAGTAGGTCTACTTATGGAAATTAGATTTTGAGACAGTCTAATCTCATGAAAAATGTAAAATTTCTTTCATTAAATCTAATAATTTTTCAAATCTTTGTGCATTCAATACATAATTTTTTTTTATTTACACATATAATTTTTCACTTATTTAATTAGATATATACATTTACTTTTTTATTTAAAATTAATTTTTTATGCTAAAAAATGCGTTAGAAATGCTTACGCATTCTTTTTTATTATCGAATATTGTAACATGGTAGCGACGGGCAGCTTCTTTTTTTTTTTTTTTTTTTTCTCACACGACAACAATACAGTTACCAGCTATAATAACCAACAATAAGGTTTAACCTGAATTTATGAATAATTTGTGGAATATTTTTTTTTTAGTTTAACGTGGCTGTCCTGGCTAGCTTGCGCGCACCTCGACTAATCTCACTGGCCCTGAAATTAACGACCATGTAAGCCTCCAGTGGCCATCATATGAGCAACCACAGGGCTTGAACCTGAGACCACAGAGAGTAAACATTTTGATTCCAAACTCTTACCACTGGACCACCATCTAAATAGTTAATTTGTGGAATATTATCACATAAGAAGGTGATGTATAACAGTAAAAGAATGGATAAGTTCGTTTGTGTATATTATTTTAATAGTCAATGAATCTACCATATCAATAAAATTTTATTTTTATATTTTTAAATTCAAATAAAATTTTTTTTCTGTGATCACATTCAATACTATTACTTAAAATTTTATAATATATATAAAGAATAATGAAAAATGCAACTAATAGATATTACTAAAGATGAATGACGGTTTGAGTGGTTCATCTTATACGAGATCTATAAAAATATGGTTTTTTTTTTTAATTTTGAATTTTTTATTTAAAATTAATTTATTAATATTTTTAAATTATATTGATGTTAAAAATAATTTTTTTAAAATAAAAAATTATTTTAATATATTATAAAAAATATTTTAAAAAACAATTCCTACTACAATATCAAATACTCTCGAAATTAAGAAATAATAAAGTATAGTTAGATTTTTATATAGTTACAATCATTTATTTTAAAGCATGGATGACACCTCAACGGATCGCACCTTATTAAAAAGTTAAAAATACAAAGAGGGATTACTGACCATCAAAATAAATAATAATTAAAATAATAATAAACTCAAATAAAACAACGGTCCCTAGTAAAATAGCATGGCAAATTCTTTTATCCCCCACTCATTCTTTCCTCATGCTAATAAACCCTAAAATTTTCCACAAACATCCCTTTTCTTCACTCACTTTCTTCCTCTCCCTTTTTCGAGGTTATATCCTCCTCCTTCAACTATTATTTTGACAGACTCACATGTTTTGGTTTATTATTCATGTTGTTTTCTTGGTAATTGCAGAGAAACTCATTTGTTTTCTTTGTCTTTTGTTCTGCTCTCGTGACTATACAAGGTATAATTCTTCACCTTTTCCTTTGAAATTGTACATGGCATCTTGGTTTTGTTTGGTTTGGTGGAAAGTAACTTACTTTTTGTGAAAGATTAGGAAGAGATTGTACGGGTGAGTTTTTGTTTTTGTGTTAATGTTCTGGGCTTGTAAAGAAAACACTTTTTAAAAAAATCTTTTAGATTTTTCGGTTTTGAATTGGTTCTTAATCGGGAATCTGGCTTATTTTTCTGTTGGAGTATGTTAAATTTATGTACTTGGCTACGATTTTCCTACCAACAGTTCATTTTGTATGTTGCCAGAAAGCTTTATAATCATAATGGGTCTGGATTTATAATTCGCCTTATAGTTTATCCCATAGAATGGATGACCATTTGATTGCATGGGAGAGTTAGTAAATCTTAGAAGGGATTTGACTGTCAATTATTACAAATTGTTTGTAAATTTTTCAGGTCGGAATTGAAGCTTAAAGTTTATAGTATTAGTTAAATTTTGAGTTTTTTTTTTTTTTCTAGATTCTGATTTTCATTTTATGGTTCTTTTTTTCTTTTTACTAAAAGTGCATGCTTTCGTAGCCTATTTTGATCTTGATGTGTATTGGCAAATCTGTTTGCAGGGTTTTATGGCCTAGTGGCACATTGATTTCTTCAGTTCATACAGGGCCTGTATAGACTGTTCATAACATTTGGTGGTGGCAGACACATATGGTAAATTTAATGACTAGTGATTCATCTCATTCCGGAATGAATGATGGCGGACTGTATAGATATTCTCAGGAAAAACTTGAAGAAGGTGGTTGTTGGTACTTTTCTAGGAAGGAAATTGAAGAGAATTCTCCATCTAGACAAGATGGCATTGACTTAAAGAAAGAGGCTTATCTACGCAAGTCATACTGTACGTTTCTACAAGATTTCGGCATGAGACTTAAAGTGTGAGTCTTGACACATTATGTTGTACTCTATCTCATTTTGCTTAAACTAAATGTTTAACGTCTCTGAATTTTCAATTTGTATTATATGAATGTTTTTTGGGTAGTCCCTTTCATATAAAAATTGGATTAAAATGGAATCTATATTTACAAGTTAAGATAATTTCCTGTTCCCTTTGGTTGGTCAGCGATGAGAACATGCTGTGTTTATGCTTTTATCTCTTAATTTTTTTGTTAGATAGTAGTATATGGGGATTACCAATGTTGAATTTATAGAGTATTTGAATGAAGTATAACAAAGAATTCAAACCAGAATGCACACTATTTGATGGCGAGACAGAGAAGGTAGAGTTTTAAAAGGAGTAATGGTTCTTCTGTTTACACTACATAAATTTTTAAGCGGGTGATTTGATATATTGTTGTTATACTGCACATTGAATGCACAGTATTCTTCGTAATTACGTGTGAGATAAATCATGTATTTTTTGAAATGCAGGCCCCAGGTAACAATTGCTACTGCAATAATTTTCTGTCACCGATTCTTTCTTCATCAATCCCATGCGAAGAATGATAGGAGGGTGAGTCAACATTCCTTCATTAAATGTCAAATCCTTTTCTCCTTGTTGGAAATGATTATTTAATACATATCCGGGATGACATGTAACTGAGGTAATAGCCAGTGCAATTGTCTCTTCCTTCTTTTTGGTGTTTTCCTTATGTAGTACCCACTCCCTGAATTTGTAACCGATGTTTAGATTTCATTAAATGACCATCTTGTCTAATTTCGCTCAAATTGTCTCACAGACTATCGCTACAGTTTGTATGTTTCTTGCGGGGAAGGTGGAGGAGACTCCCCGTCCACTGAAAGATGTTATTCTCGTTTCTTATGAAATTATCCATAAAAAGGATCCTGAAGCAGTTCAGAGGATCAAGCAAAAGGTAATTTGCTTGTGCAAAGATGCTCTCCACTTCTTCTGTTACTTGTTTATTTCTCCCAGCAGTGGGATTTGGATTCCCCACCACCACTTCTCCCCTTTTCTGATTTTTAAGATTTGACTATGATTTACACAATCCACTTCACCCCAACAATTGATCTAAAGCCCAAGCATGTTGTGTCTGAACTCAAAATGCCAAACTGTATTGTCTTGTTGTCAATCCCTTAGACCATACAGATTATAATCTACAACATGTTTGTGGTTGTTTTGATATTCAATGTTTAGCATATTTGCTTTTGCGTCTGTATATCCCTATCATATTCAGCTGTCCTGTATATATATGTTGCCTTTGTTCTGTTCACATTCCTTTCGTTTCCCTGCACAATTCATTTTCTTTCTCCTAACTCGCTATCCACATCTCTCGTGCAGGAGGTATATGAACAGCAGAAGGAAATAATTTTACATGGAGAGAGGGTTGTACTTGCAACTCTTGGTTTTGATTTAAATTTGCTCCATCCATATAAACCTCTTGTTGATGCTATAAAGAAATTCAAGGTTGCTCAGAATGCCCTTGCTCAAGTTGCATGGAATTTTGTGAATGATGGGTATGGAAAATTGCTTATTTTAATGTACATACCTTTCTTCATTGTCTCATCTTGATTGGGGATGCCGCATGCAGACTGCGTACATCTCTTTGCTTGCAATTTAAGCCACACCACATTGCAGCAGGTGCCATTTTCCTTGCTGCGAAGTTCCTCAAAGTAAAGCTCCCATCAGATGGTGAGAAGGTCTGGTGGCAAGAGTTTGACGTCACCCCACGCCAATTGGAGGGTTGGTGTTTTTCCTTCCAATCATATCATTAATATTAACAAAGTATATTGTTTTCATTAATAATCACACGTGTTCATGAGAGAACAATCTCTCACACAATTCATCATCTTGGGGGAATGAAGCTGACTGGGGGGGTGTGGGGGGGAGCTGAGTATAATCCTTTGACAGTGTTTACTATTACAATAGCACTTTTGAATATGGTGGGTTTCATCTTTAATTGTGGAATTAATTCTCGCAGAGGTTAGCAATCAGATGCTGGAACTGTATGAACAGAACCAAGTGCCCCCATCAGCTAACAGTGAAGCTGAAGGGAGCATTGTAGGTGGAGCTTCTCATCGGGCCACATCAAAAGCTTCATCTAGCAATGAAGAACATGTGGCACCTAATAATCATTCTCAGACTGGAGGTATTAGTACAAGACTTGGAAACTCAAATCCAATGTCTAGACCAGTGCATGAGCAACCTCTTGCAGATAATCATGTTGGTCCTCCAAGAACCAGCCAAAACCATGGTAGTTATCATGGAAGTGCTGAGATGAGAAGTGCCTCAGACCACAATATGGATGGTGAACCTAAAGATGATCTACCCTATGAAATAGAGACATTGCCTTCCCAGGGAAATACGAGGGAAGGTCAAACCTCGAGACGAGCCTTGGATGGGCTTGGAAATGAAGATCTAGAAAGGAATGTTGCAAGAAGTGAAATAAAAGATTCAGGAGAATCAAAAGATAAACATTTTGGTCGAATTGCGGAGCATAGAGAGGGTACGTTTGCTCAATCACCCCAAGATGCTATTAAAAAGATTGATAGAGACAAAGTGAAGGCAGCTTTGGAAAAAAGAAAGAGGTCCCGAGGTGACAAGACTCGAAAAACAAACTTCTTGGATGACGATGATCTAATTGAGAGGGAACTGGAAGATGGAATTGAACTGGCTGCTGAAAGTGAAAAAAAAAAGCACGATAGAAGACAAAGCTGGTCCAAGCCCTTGGACAGGGAAGAATATGAGAACTCGCATCATGGAAAGAATATTGATGCAAGGGACGAAAAACATCATGGAATGAGGGGACAGTTATCTCAAAAGCCAGATCTGAACAACATTGAAGATGGGGAACTGCCTGCTCCTGATGATATGGACCAGGGTTTTCCCTCACCTAAGCTGATCAACCGCAAACACAAGGCATCAAGCCCACGTGACAGAAAGTTTGAGGGGAAGCATCGGAATGATAATGTGCCTGGGTCTCACCATTATAATCATCATGATTATACAGATGATCGAAACAGGATGAACCGGCTTGGTTATATGGAGAGAGATCATAAAAGACATGTCCCAGAAAATCATGCCTGAGGTATTAATGTTTGCTGGAGCACTTCTTGGTGTCAAGCTCTCTCTCAGATGCTGGTAACTGTTTAAACGAGATCACTGTCGCTTTGTATTTCCTTTGCAGTAAGTCGAAGTAATATATCAACTGTTGGAGGATCCTGTTCTGAAAGGATGATTCTAGTGAGGTCTAAGCCCTTTAGCAGCTATCTTATAGTTGATGGTTGGATTAAACTCTTCCACGTAATTTATAAGAATGGAAGCGAGGTTTTTGGATGTTCTTAATTGTGCTTTCCTTTGATCTTCTTGTAGAATACTTGGGATCGTTATCCATGTACAGAAACGATGATGATGATAATCTAGTAATCATAATGGTTTTAGATTGCAAGCTTGGTGGAATTCATTTGCATATTCAACGATGACTCTGTTTGCTGCTTTTCCTCCTTTTTCTTTAAATTTGATAACATTGGAACTTGTTTTTGAAAAAGAATCCACATTTTTTTCCTGGATTGAAATAAAATCTTCAAAGCCTCACGCGCTTGGTGAGGGCTAGCACTTGCTAGTTGCTACAATACAATAAGCCCACGAGGATTCGGTGGATATATTTTGGCAGTTACTACATGATCCAGTGTCAGTGAAAAGGTTGTGCCATTGAAGGGAGTGTGTGGTTGCCCTGTAGAATGGGGGATGACATTGTAGATATGTTTTGTGCAATTGAAGTGAATGTGTGGTTGTTCTGTAGAATGGGGATGAACTAAATGTGTTTTGTACGTGATTAAAAAAAAAAGAGGAGGGGGGGGGGGGGGGGGGGGGCGCGCAGAGGTGCCCATACTAAATGCACAACATCCATTGAGGCTTGAGTTTCAGGCAGAAAAGGAGGCTCAATGTAATCGATATAAGCAAGTTAAATTACTGTTGAGGATTGTACAATGTAACTAAGTTCTACAATATTTAGAATCAAGAACTACAAAACCGAAGTCAAAATAGTACCGTGCATCATCTTAGAGCTCGACTACTTTTGTCATCTCGATTACTCCTGTCTCGATGACACTCACGATCATTGTCACTTTCTGCACTTCTATGTCTATGGTCTCGCTCATCCCTCTTTTTATGGCTATCATGATCTCTATGACTATCTGAACTTCTCTTTCTGTAATCTTGATCATCTTTATGGTCATTACCACCCTCTTTGACTATCTGAATTTTTCTTTCTGTAATCTCCATAGTCTCTTCTTCCATTTCTTCATTCTTTTCTTCTATCCATATGCTTTTCTCTATCAAGTCGCTCCTCAGAATATTGACTTCCTTTACTTTCAGGACATCGTCTGTCCTCTCCATGTCCCCTATCTCTGTCACTATGCCTGTTCCTCTCTTTTCTGGCCTAGGACTTTCTGGAGTGTCTCCGTCAAATACCATTTCATATCTACAAAAGCTTGTTTCTCTGTTAGACAAACAGAGGGAGGAAAGGGGGAAAAAGCCATATTATTACTAACCTTGAATTATTATCTCCACCATGCTGCATATCATCGTCCTTTAGTATGTTTTTTAAAGGATGATGCTTATTGGCAGGATCCCCAGTGCAATCCCTGGCCATATGATCAGGAGAACCACATTTGAAGCAACCTCTCCCTGCTGTCAATAAGATAGAATACAAACACAACAGTTTATATTTGGCAGAATTCCTAGAGAGAGCATTTGGTTGTTTCAAGCTCGTTAGGCATTGCATTTACAATAATCCCATCTTCCTTGTCTGAAAAGGGACTGCTCGATTTATGCCCAATCAGTTCTTTAGCACTCAGGTTTAATTCATTATTAAGTTCCTTTTTTCCCTCGACATACGTGTATTTACATGAAATATTAATCAAATTGCAATCTTTACCTTTACCTGGTTGGTTGTCTTTGCGCCTGTCCTGAGACAACAGTTTTGCAACACTCTGGCTAAAACCCACATGAATCCTTCTATCATCAATCAAAGCATTATCCATCTGCCATGAAGCAATTAAATATAAAATTTCAGTAGGAACACAAAAATACCTCACGATACATCTAGTTGATGACATTCCTAAAATTAACTGTTATAATGCCCTAGGAACCATGGACTTATTTAAACAAAGGCATTTCAAGGCAATCAGAAATGCAGAAAGAAGAATACAAATCAAGTTTTTTGACAGAAAAATACTTTGCCAGTCCTTCCAATACCTTAAAATATGCTTGTTCACATGCCTCTTTGGTCTCCAACCCTGGCTTGACAAAAAACATTATAATCATCAAGTAAAAATAAGAGGAGCATATTCAAACATATGTCAAAAACAATATACAAAGAACACATAAAAATTGATCACTATGCTAAAAACAAAAAACAAATACAAATATCACATAAAATTTGATCACTATGCATCAATAAAAAACGAAGAAGCCTTAACACACGCAACCAGTACACAGATTGGGACAAAGAAGTGACAAAAGTTGATGTTAATGATAAGTGATGCATTCCATCATACAGCAACAGGTCATCTCAAATACGCGGATATAGATAATTTGATGCGGAACAAAAGGAATATTTGAAGCCTAATAAGAAAGGAAAAAAGAAGCTAGAGAGAAAAAGCCAAAGAAAGAGAAGAGAAGAATAAGACTTGAAAAGTATGCACTTTGCAGATTTTTATTCAATTACTATTTAAAAAATTAGAATATAAATACTAAAACTCTAATTAAAATAAGTAATTAAATTTATAGCCTACTAAATAAAATACCTAACAATAATTAAATCAAACCCAACAAATAAAATCTAATTAATAAACCTCGACTAAAAGTTCAAATAAATTAAACCAAAACATAACTTGAAGCCTAATCTCTTAATGGTTTCAGCTACCCTCTATCTTCTATGATTGTATGAGTGCGTAAACAATATTTTAGGTCTGATGTCCCAATTAATTCTCCCGAGATTGGAGAAAATCAACCTCGTCAAGTATAGTTCAAGGTGGCTCCAATAATGCTCTCCCAAAAATCATGATCAAGCTACTATGATGTTTCTCTGATAATACAAGTATAGTCTGAATCTAGTTGTCTAGCTTATATACTAGATTCGCTGAAGTTCACCATCCTTGGTAAAAACAACTTGTGCATCCAAAGTAGCATTAATATGTTCATTTTGTGCCAATGATAAAGATAATGTGGTAGGGGTATTAAAAGGAGCATCAATGATAAACTATTATGTTTTATATATAACGAGGTCATTCATGTCAAATATAGAGCTAATATCAAACTTTAGTGGCAATTTAATGACATAACTATTTGATTCAATCATTCACAACACTTTGAATGATTTAACACTACTCATTTGCAATTTATGATTGATTTTTAAAGGACACTGCTCAGGTCTTATATGTACAAGAAATAATCTTCAACATTAAGTGCATCTTAATACTTATGTAAATCAACTTGAAATTTGTATTGTTCATTACTTGCTTGAATATGTTTTATAATCTCGACATGCAGATTATGAACTTTGCATGCAAAAGACTCAGTTGAATCAATCATTTTAGAATGAGGAGATAAAAGAGGAAGATCTACTTGCATCCTAGGTTTGTGACCATGAACCTTATATGACTGGGAGTGTAGAATGGAACACACACTTTTTGAATCCTGGATGAATATAAATTGGACATAACCTAGTGAACCAAAGCCTTTTTTATTCTCTTTATCATGAATAAAAGGTGAGGATTCTTAATAGACTGCTCAAGACTTATGACATGTTGGATTTCAAGCATAGAGGACAAATCATGTAACAGCCCGAAATTTTTATAACACTTTTGAAAAATAAACATGTAATTTTTATATATAAAAAGGATATCTCTACGAAGTTTTTACCTAACTGGACCATAGTATATTTATTGGTTGATCTGTCTAATGAACTTAATACATCTCGCGAATAACCTGTAAGAATTTGTTCTATACTAGGAATTTCTCGTGCCTTAGCTTCATCGTAATGGTAATGTATCCTACAAAATTTGTTATTTATGTTAGCTTTCAATTTTCAACTCAACAAATATTTGAATCATATTAATGAAACAAATCGTTAACCAGTTTCATATTTTATTTCATTATGCTCAAAAGTACATTCATGCATAAGATCTTTTAATCTCACCTTTTTAATGTTTCATCCTTTATATCTCTCATTCGAGGTCTTTCATTCATCATAAAATAAACCATTTAATCTTACGAGGTAATTGTGTCATCTGCTTAAAAATGACATTATCTATAAGAATACTAACAAAAAGAGTTGTTCTTCTAAATTCCATCTCTCTATTTTTATCGTTTAAAATACTTGCCTTCATGATATCATCCTAACAATTTCATAGTAATTCAGGTCAAACACTTTAATATCGTTGTTCTATGATTACCTTATATAATTACATAACCATTTAAGTTACAATAAGTTTACTTGTTACTAAATTCCATATAGCTAGTACATATTTAATTTCTAACTTTGGTAGTTCATTTACCATGAAATTAAAATTATCATAGCAAATTTTTTATTACACAACCAATATTCTAGCTGTACTTTTCTATTGTTTATATTGAACAGGACAATTGAAAACCACTGGTCATACGTAGTCATCGCCATTGCTAACAAAATTTCATTCCACAGTTATAATTGCCACCAAATTCATAACATGTCAAAAATCATACAACCCCTATTCTGACATAATTACATTACACAAAACAACTAATATGGCATTCTACAATTATACAATAAATGGTTATCATATTGTATCAATTATATTTTATCACAATAATTTGAAATGCAATACACATACATCATAAATACCCTTGATTATACCATATCCCAATAGTCAATGAACTTTTATTATTATAATTTCTAATCGAACTTTTACATTGTACCATTATTCTTTTTTTCATAAAGGCCATCTTCCATTTTCTCTTAGATTTATTAGTTTATCAACTATTTCATGTATTCTTCCTAGTTAATACAAACTTTGTCTCCATCCTTCACGGGGATTATGTTTTTATTAATTCAATTTCATTGATATAACATTTATTACCATTAACATAATTACACCACCATAGTTTTGTATTAACTGTTGAATCTTATACAACGTCTCATTAATAATCTGATGAGTCAATAATTCAAGCATTAATAGTTTCGTACGAGGCCACTAACCAATTCACAATCTTGGTCTTGAAATTATTACATATCATAACCAAAACCTTGTAATTAATTTTACAAAACATCATTTTATTTTTCAATAATATATCATGATCATAAATCAACTTTTCAATCAATCATATGGCACAATAGGACCATTTTACCATATCAATTTTCCTATACATCAATCAATTGATGCCCTTAGTCTATTTCCGAGCACTAGCCCCATTACCGGGTCACTAGATCCAACAGCATATTCCCGGGCACTAGCCCCATTACTAGATCACTAGTTCCAACAACCTATCATCAGGCACTACTTTCTCCATATATCTATTCTTACATTTACACAACAACTACATATACAATAAAAATCACTTTATTAATCTAAAATCTGACACTTTATTCATAACACACAAATTTCACTTTGAGATAACAACTATTACATTTCATCTCAGTTATATTATCATTAATCCAACCTTTAGCTTTGTCGCACGTGTGCGGCGTCGCGACGATATTCCACTTCATCATGTAGGTTTGAGGTAATCGGGAAAATAGGGCAGACAAGGAATTCTTGTCTTTTATTAGTGGAAAGCGGGAAAGGGAGTCACCACCTAGTATTTTGGTAACTAGTCTCAGAGATCGGGTATGGGGATTGGCTACATAAAGGGAAGGTATGAGCACCCCAAATACGCCTTACCTAAGGTAAGCTGCATTGTTTAATTGTCTGATAAAAAACAAAGGTCTTGTCGTATTTTCTAATTATTGGTTAATCTAAGGTTCAAGAAAAGTCCTTCTCCGTAAGAAGATCCTTATCTTATCGGGTAAAAGCCTATTCGTTCTAATGTCTATATATATATAAAAAAAACTATCCTTTTAATATCAAAAATATGTTTTACGTGTAAATTCATAATCCTAGATACTAAAAGAAAACAAAATATTTTTTGGGTATTTTTTGAAATATTGGCCTAGTTCTCATTACTTTAATAAACTGGTTATTAAAGCCAAAATGCATGCTAAAACATATTTTAAATTTTTTTTGTTTTCTGTATGCAAATACGATATGATTTTTTTTTTTATCTTTGAGAGACTGGGCCATATGCATGAAAACAAGATATTTTTTTTTGTTTTATAATTTTTTGCAATGTTTCAATGAAAACTGGGTATTTTAATATCAGACTTGTATCTTTACAGTATAAAAATACAAACCAATATTACGCGAAATTGATAAAAAAAATATACAGGAAAATCATAAAACTTTTTAAAAGAATTTTTTTTTGGAAATTCTTGGAGTGGGCCGAACCCTGCCCAACAATTTTGGTTTGGGCCAGCGCTGCCTGACCCAGTGAACAGTGGAGAACTCTCCAGTGTTCACATGCTACATGAACAGTGGAGGATGAGGCTGGCGAAGAAGAAAAGGAGGAGGAAGAGAAGCGGACATGTAGTAAGGTGTTGTCGTTCACGGTGGCGGTGTTGTGGCGGTAGGTGGCGGTTACTCCTCTTTTTCCCTGTTTCTACATTGCTTTTTCTTTCGATTTATGTTCCCCCGCTTCTCTGTTTCTTCTTCTGTTTTTTACGGTGGTGCTACTGTCGTTGGCGGTGCTTCTGGGAAGTTCTTCTGGCTGCAATGGAGGTAGTCAAACCGATGGCGAAGGTTTTTGCGGCTGGAGGCCGCGATGGAGAAAGAGAGAGAGAGGAGAGAGGTTCGGCTGGCAGCAGAAAGGAAGGGGGGAGGCTAGTTTTTTGTTGATTTTGGACCCGAAAATCTCCTCCTCTGGACCATGAAAATAAAATCTATTTATAGGCGATGGAAGAGGGACATTTTGTCTCTTCTAGTGCCAAATATCAGCCCTTGGATCGACCCGAAAGCATCCCGACCATTGGTTCAAAGTAACAATGATGAACTGTCAGTTTTGTGCAGGAAAATGGATGGTCGGGTTGACCACTTTGGGGCGATACCACCGCCTCTACAGCCTCGATGAACTCGAACAGCTTACACTATCGTGTAGTCAAGTGTCAGGGGATCGTTTACGTGCAAGTTTCATCTAATTTGGTGAAGAAACGAGGCGTCAAATGCCTTGGGAATGAGGCCCGTCGGGTAGGCACTCTAAAGAAGAAAATGAACAGTATTTTTTCTGCCAATTACGCTTTAGTCCTTTAATTTGTAATTTATCTCTAATTTTCACCCCTGATTGGCCTCAAACTTTCAATTTTGTTCAATTTCACTCCTGACAAACTTTAATTCAAACCCCAGATTTCAACACCATTTTTCCTTTGGTCCTTGGTTTTGAATTTATTCAATTAAGTTCCTAATTGACCATCGAACTTTAATATTTATGCAATTAAGCCCCTGATTTGACCAAATCAACTCTCAAAAATTCTAATTTGACCCTATAACTTTAATTTCTTCCAATTAAAGCTCAAATTGACTTAAAAAACAAATTTTCTTGTAATCAAACCCTCCATAAACTTAATTAAACCTTCAATAAAATTTAATTGAGTCCATAAACATTTGATTTTGAACATTTCTTTCTCAAATTGAATTTTTCTTTGTCAACAAAACTCTCATCAGTCAACGATATACTGTCAAATTTCAATTTTTGTATTTTTGAACCTCCTCAACCAATTTCTAGCCATTTTCTCGGCGCTTCGACATCCTTTTCTTACTGTTATTAGTTTTTTGGATTTTTTTAATCCGAATATATTTTTTTAATTTTTGGAAGAGAAAAAGTGAATTTGAGGAATAAGCCAAAAATGGGTTATGACAAGCTTCATTCAGGGTAGCTAGTCGATCACATTTATTTCCTTATTATATACAATCCTATATATACACAAACACATTTAAAGAAATGACAATAAATCAACTCTTACAGATTTTACAAAATAGAAGGATCAAGGTGCAAGGCACCTACCTTAGGTTTATGTACGTACTGTTGCTTCCTACTATTGTCTTATCCTTGCAACCTCTCTTATACCATAACAAGATTTAATTTCACAATCAATAACTCTCATTCATACCAAAATTACATTCAAAGTATTCATTTTTTTTTTCAAAATTACACATGCACAAACTTAAGTATATTCATTCATTCATGTATTTTTCATTTTCATCCTCACAATCATTTATTCAAATTTCTATATCAAGAATAACTTCTCAAGCAAAATAATTATTACTTACTCAAATCAATGTAACTCACATATGTTGAACATTGTTTAGTATTTCTTTCATAACTCAACCTTTAGAACTTAGATCCAGGTATGGTTTAATCATTTTGAAAGCTAAGACATGTATATTTAGTTTTAAGAGGGAAGAGAAATCAAATTCAGGTATTGGCATACTAAACATTACTCATTTCACACACACATACAATTTGTTTATCAAGTTATAACATGGCCTGTTTGTGGCCTTCAGTCCTTAACTGGAGTTTCGTAGCTCCAAATCAAGCAATGTCAGTTTCTAATGAAATTAACATCTTCAAGCACAACTTTCATGAAGGAACATGTCCAAATGTCTATCACTATCTAGTCTCAAATCTAGCTAAAAATTAATGAGCAAAACTTATCATGTGACATACAGCCTGACCCCTCTTTAGTATTTCATCCATATCTAAATTTATATAACTCCAAATAAAGTAAACTTGTTTTGATTGAAATTTAACACACTTATTTACAACTTTCATGGAGAAGAATGTTTCAAAATTTATCAATAGCAAGTCCCAAACCTAACTAGAAGTCAGAAAACAAAATTTTCTAGTAGGATTTAGTTTTGTTTGGACCTTTACTCGATGTTTAGCTTATATATAAAATCATATAATTCAAAATTAATCAAGAACAATTTGATTTGAAAAATAACATCCACATATACAACTTTCTTAAAGAAACTAACTCCAAATTGCATCATTTCAAGTTCAAGATCGACAATTACAGTAACATCAGAAATATGTTTAGGAGTTGGTTTGGTTTGAACATTTTCTTAGTTTTTAGCTCATATCTGGAGCTATATCACTCCAAATTAATCAAGCACAATATCATTTAAAAGATAACATCTATATCTACAACTTTCCTAAAGAAACCAACTCTAAATTTTATTATTTTCAAGTTCTAATATCTATGGGATGCCGAAACAGCCCCTATTTTTGTCAAAATTTGGGCTGTCATAACAACCCTTTTTTCTTTCTATTTAGGCTGCCAAAAAAAGCCTTCTTCCATACCTTATTCCATTTTAGAATAACCATCAATCAAAGTAACTTTTTTATCCGAACTTTTATCAACTTTAGCCAAAATTCAGAATTCATTCCATCTTTCTCGATTCCCACTTAATCATGTTAATTCTTACCATTAACATATAATTACACTTAATAAGTTAACTATTTGTCATGCCAATTAATTCAACAATTCCATTTTACATATTCTAAAATATGCTCTTAACATGTAATTCACATTTCTTACCGATAAGTTCCTTAATTTTCCCACACATTATTGCTAAACACATTCATATATATATATATATATATATATAAACTCCTAATCAATTAAACTAATTGCATAACCATAAATCATTTTTCTCATCAAGGTCTCCACAATTCAATCTTCGATTGTTCATAAATTTATCATAAAACATGTTTATCCAACTCAATTTTTAAATGTTAACCCATTAATACAATCGTTCAACATTTATACATGTATTCAAATTCACAATATACTAGCAAGAAAATCAATTGAAATTTGATAATTAATTTAATTCAATTCTAATCATTATCAACACACCATCTTATACTAAATACATAGAAAAATTAAACATTCACTTTAGTTCTATAATTCTCCTCTTTTTTACCTATTTTTGGTTGCCCACTCCCTAAAATTTTTTCATCTCCCATAATTTTACTTTTCTTCAATAACACCATCTAAACTCATCATCATCATCATCATCATAATTTATCACAAGAAAAACATCTACTTTACACAATTTCAATAATTTCATAAACCCTAGTTTCCTCACAATCTAGTAATTTCTATACTTTACTCCAAAAACATAATTAAACATGAAATTCTTGTATAAAAACAACTTACCTAGATATCACTAAAACCTCACTTTAAATAACTAACTTTCTTGCTTTCTTTTATTTCCTTTGTTTCTTTGAGAAATTTTAGTTAGAATCACTCATTCACTCCTCACTTCCATGTTTTTTCCTTGAATTCTCTCCTCATTTAAGCTTTCTCGTCCTCTCATTTTTTTATTTTTTTTTCCAGTAGTCCTATTAGTTATAAATAGAGGAAGAACTGAATTTTTCCTAGTTTTCCACTTATTTATGAAATTGCCATTAGAAAATTTGTATGGTATTTTTTTTTTAATTTTGTTCGACTATTACCAATTTATATAGCCTTCTCAAACTCCAATTGCTCTGAAATTGTAGTCCAAGGTAGAACAACATGTCAGGAGTCTACTCATAAAATTACAGCGCGATCTAACAGTCATATCAAGATTTATGTTTGATACCATAAAACTGGTCAGTAAGTGATTTTACTCAAAAATCCAATTTTTCTTGTTTAATCCTTACATAAATCATATCAATTATTCCTCTAAACTCTCGAGGGAATTTTATCATTTTAAAAAAGCATTAGGGAGCTTAGAAGGTTGTTCAAAATCTATGATATGATGGATATCAAGCATAGGGTGTGAAGAATCAGGAAGCTCGGGAGGCTGCTCAAAATCTATGACAAGTTGGGTGTCAAACATAGTGATTAAGGAATTAGGAAACTCATAATAAATACTTCTTAAAACTCTCCTAATATTGTACTTACTTCTTTAGGTAACTCTACTAGAGAGTCTCTAGAAACTTTTACAACTAAAATAGATAAAACTAACTCTTTATGAACTTCATTTTCAAACTTTTTGGACCTATTAAGCTAGCCATATTTACCTTCTTAGGTAGTTCCACTAAAGAGTTTCTTGAAATTTCTTTTACAACTAAACCGGATACAAAAAAGGTGTTCCTTAACCTCATTCTCAAACTCATTTAGACTCATTGTATTAAGTTCTTGTTCCTTCAATATCTCATTTCTTGTTTTTATTGCTAGGTTTTGGTGTTAATCCAATGAGTTTGATATTTCTACCTTTAAAAGAAAAAGAACATAAATTTAATCGACTAGAAATGGTGATGTCTAAATCATATATTCATGGCCTACCTAAAATGACATGTCCTACATTAATTGTAGTCATACCACACCAAATCTCATCGTAATATTTTAGGAATTTGATAAGGAACAAACATCTCTCATTAACTACTAAGGAGTTATTATTAACTTACGATGTATTATATAGCTTAGGATGGGGGGAATTTGTTTAGGTCTAAGTGAGCTATAATATTTGAAGATACTGCATTGATACAACTTTCATTATCAATGATAATCTTGCAACCCTTATCCTTACACTTGATATAGGTGTGAAAGATAACAGTCCTTCTCCAATCTTTAGTTTCCTCAGGTTGTGTCAAGGCATATCTAACGACACCTAATCTCATCATCTCAAACTCTACGATGTTTTGTTTATGATTGATTCTAAAGATATCACTCAAGGTCGAATCCATGGTAGTTGTAAACTTAAATTTGGATACTAGATGACTATTCACACATACATGCAACTCTAACATAGAAATAGAATTGAGATCACATACGATTTCTACAAGTAAAATCACAATACAAAAATAAAACTAATTTTTTTTTTTAATATGGAGATTAACCAAAAACAAAATACACTAACAAAATTTTAAACGTGTATTGCTAGACCCTTAAGTGTAAATGATTAATCAATCACAATGTCATAAGTAAGGACTCACAATTATCAAAGAGGACTAGATGCTAGATAACAATGACGAAAAAGGTTGATGAGTCAAAATTAAAAGATAAAAATGCAAGGTGTGATTTTTCTTAGGCAAAAAAAGTAATATTAAGGACAACTTTAAATAACAAGTGTAAAACTAGAAAAGTAAAACTCAATAAATCAAAAAATTGAAATCGTCAAATTTACGTTTTTAGATCGTTTTGATGTGTTGATCTCAAAAATGATTTTTTTAAAATGAAAAAAAAATTGTTTTGATGTATTTTTAAGCGAAAAACACTTTAAACCGCAACCGCTATCACAATCCCAAATAGACCCAACAATGATTGATGATTAACATTATACATTTTATACAATCATTAAAAAAAAAAAATACTCAATGCCACTTAGAAAGCTTTAAACTATTCCACTTATTTTAAGATATCACATTTAATTCTCAAATTTTTTGTTTTGATATACTTTAACAAAAGAAGATAAATAGATGATACTAGGTTATAACGCCTAATCCAAGAGTAATATTTATAATATTAATAATAACATTAAACTTGCATGGCCTAAATTTAAGTGGGTTTGACTGCAATACCAGACCCAATAGCATTGGACGTGGGTCTAGCTGCAAGGTC